>Ga0187783_10000062_pt1 | contig 82999 bp, 74 predicted proteins | sample 1015_SJ02_MP02_2_FD_132471 | JGI IMG/M metagenome (GOLD analysis project Ga0187783, IMG submission 132471) | Tropical peat soil microbial communities from peatlands in Department of Meta, Colombia - 1015_SJ02_MP02_20_MG | ecosystem: Environmental > Terrestrial > Soil > Wetlands > Peat | place... | reverse complement strand
GACCTGGAGGCAGGCGCGCGCACGGCGGATTCCTGACCATGCCCTCGATCGACGCACATTCGAGCCCCACGACGCCTCCGGGGAGCCGCCCTGGTTTGAAGTCCATGACCGGGTATGCGCAAGCGCGCGTTCTGGAAAACGGCTGGAGCCTGCGCGTTTCCATTCGCAGCGTGAATCATCGTTTTCTCGATGTGCATTTCCACGTTCCTGAGGGTTTTGAGCCCGTGGAGCCGGCCATGCGGCAAGTCGTGCGCGAACACATTCGTCGCGGTCATCTGGACGTCACCTTGCACTATGAACTGGAGGGCGCGACTGCCGTGGGCGTCAATCAGGAGGTGGCTGCCGCCTATCTGGAGGCCGCCAATGCCTTGCGCTCGAAATTCTCGATCGCCAGCGAACCGGACATCGCCGCGATTTTGCGTTTGCCCGGCGTTATCGGGCCGCCCGCCGCATCCCTGGAAGAAGAGATGGTCAAGCTCGAAGGGGTGGTGAAGCGCTGCCTCGCGGAGGCCCTCAGGACGCTCGACCGCATGAGGGAACGCGAGGCCTCCCATCTCCGCGAGGAAATGGCCGCCCGCCTGGACTCGATTTCCAGCCTGGCCGCGAAACTGGAGGTTCTCGCCGAGCGCGCCCGGCCCGCCTTCGCGCGGCGCCTCGAGACGCGCATCAGGGAACTGCTCGGCGACGCGCAGCTCGATCCCACGCGGCTGGCGCAGGAAGCGGCCATCGCCGCCGAGCGCAGCGACGTCTCGGAAGAAATTACCCGCCTGCGCAGCCACGTCCGGCAATTCGAATCGCTTCTCGCCGGAGGGGCGGACACGGGCAAGAAGCTGGATTTTCTGTTGCAGGAAATGCAGCGCGAGACCAACACGTTGCTCTCGAAGACCCCGGGAACGGAGGCCGAGGGCCTGGCCATCACGCAGCACGGGCTCGAGATCAAATCGGAAATCGAAAAATTGCGCGAGCAAGTCCAGAACATCGAATGAGTCCAGCCGAGCCTGTGGTTTTGATCATTTCCGGACCTTCCGGTTCCGGCAAGTCGACGCTTGTCGAGAAAATCCTCGAGCTTCCCGACACCCTGTTGTCCGTCTCCTGCACCACGCGCCCTCCGCGCAAGACGGAGAGCGAGGGCAAATGGTACAATTTCGTGACGGAAGCGGAATTCCAGCGGATGGCGAACGCCGGCGAGTTCCTCGAATACGCGCAGGTTTTCGGAAAACACTGGTACGGCACGCCGTGCCGATGGCTCCAGCAAGCGCGCCGCCAAAAAAAGGACCTCGTGCTCGAGATCGACGTTCAGGGAGCCGCTCAAGTCAAACAAAAAGTGCCTGGCGCCGTCGCTGTGTTCGTTCTTCCGCCCTCCCGCGCGGAACTCGAGCGGCGCCTCCGTGCCCGCGGTCAGGATTCCGAGGAGGAGATTCTGCGGCGCCTCGACCGTGCTCGGCAGGAGATGGCAAACTACAGCCGGTACGATTTCGCGATCATCAACGATGATCTCGAGCGCGCTGGCCGCGAAGTGCAGGCCGTGGCGCTCGGCTCGCGTTGCCGTGTCGCGCTTAACGAAGATAGAATTCGCGAGATTCTTACGTCTTTCGGAGGCTGAGCTTCTCATGGCTGTTTTCAAGCAGGCACCGGATAGCCAGTTTGCCTACGTTGTTGTCGTTGCGCGCCGCGCGCGTCAGCTGATGATTGGGGGCCGATCGCTCGTCGAAAACCCCCGGGCACGCAAGACCACCCGCATTGCGGAAGAGGAATTGCAGCGCGGCCTCCTCGAATACGAGATGCCCGAACTTCCCGAAGAGATCGAAGATAAGGACGGCAAGCGGCGCAAGTAACCGCTTCCCCCAAGTCGAATGAGAATCGCTCTGGGCGTGACCGGCGGCGTGGCGGCCTACAAGGCTGCTGAGCTGGTTCGCCGCCTGCAGCAGGAGAAATTCGACGTCGAGGTCATCCTGACACGCGCGGCCCGGGAGTTCATCGCCCCGCTCACCTTCGCCGCTCTCACCGGCAAAAAAGTCATTACCGAGATGTTTGGGTTCGGCGAGGCCTCCCCCGCCAACGTCGAAAGCGCCATCGAACACATCGCCGTAGCGCAGCGCATCGATCTCCTGCTGGTCGCGCCGGCCACGGCGGACAGTCTCGGGAAATTCGCCCACGGAATTGCCGACGATTTCCTTTCCACCCTGTACCTAGCGACCAAGGCGCCGGTCGTCGTTGCGCCGGCCATGAACGTGAACATGTGGGAGCACCCGGCGACGCAGGAAAATCTTGCGGTCTTGCGCGCTCGCGGCGTCCGGGTGGTGGATCCCGACGAGGGTTATCTGGCCTGCGGCATGACCGGCGCGGGCCGCCTGGCGGCCACCGAGACGATCGTGAGCAAGGTGTGCGAGGCGCTCGATCTGCGCAGGGACTTGCAGGGACAAACCCTGCTCATCACCGCGGGCCCCACGCGCGAAGACATTGATCCCGTTCGCTTCCTCACCAATCGCTCGTCGGGAAAGATGGGGTATGCGCTGGCCCGGGCCGCCCTCGGGCGCGGCGCTCATGTGATCCTGGTGAGCGGTCCGACCGAACTCGATCCGCCGGAAGGTTCGGATTGGGTTCCCGTACGCACGACGGAGGAGATGCGCAGCGCAGTCTTGGAACACGCTTTGACAGCCAACATCGTGATCATGGCCGCCGCTGTGTCCGACTACCGACCGGCACGGAGCTCTGCAACAAAAATTGAACGCGGCGGCGAACGGCTGGTGCTCGAACTCGAGCCTACGCCGGATATTCTTGCCGAGCTCAGCCGGGACCGGAGCGGCAGGGTTCTGATCGGCTTCGCCGCCGAAACCGACCACCTCGAGGAGAAGGCTGCGGCGAAGCTGGCCCGCAAAGGGGTCGACATGATCGTGGCGAACGACGTCACCCGGGAGGGTGCCGGTTTCGATCACGATACGAACATCGTCACCCTGTTTCTCCGCAACGGCCGCAAGATCTCTCTCCCGAAACTCAGCAAACTCGAGGTCGCCCAGGCGATCCTCGATCACGCGCTTAGCCTCCTCCGAGCGCGCTGAGCGACGGCGCCTCCGGCCAAATCGCAAGGCTCCAGAGGTCGGCCAGGCGCGATTCGTCGGATGGGTCTTCTCTCTCCCCTTGACAATCAGGGTGAAAAGGGTATCCTCCTCTTGATTGTCAGGAGGAATGGTTTTCATGACCGACCAGCCGAGCGATCTCGTCCAAGGCACACTCGACATGCTCATTTTGAAAACCGTGGCACTCGAACCTATGCACGGATACGGGATCGCCGTCCGGATTGAACAGATGAGCCGAGGCGTGTTCCGCGTCAATGCGGGCTCGCTGTTTGTCGCCTTGCAACGCTTGCAACGGGACGGTCTCATCCGAGGCCAGTGGAAAGCGACCGAGAATGGCCGGCGGGCCAAGTACTACGTCCTCACCGAGCAAGGGCGAAGGAGGCTCACCAGTGAAACGCGGCAGTGGGACAGGCAAGCCGCGGCCATCGCCAGGATCTTGGAGGCGTCCTAGACATGTCCGTGGTTCGAAGCATCCTGGGCGGCCTTCGGTCACTGTTTCTAGGAAAGGAAACCTCGCGGGAGCTCGACGAGGAGGTGTGCGAATTCCTGGAGATGGCGGCCGAGGAAAAGATGAAGCAGGGGATGAGGCGCAAGGACGCGCTTCGCGCAGTGCGCCTGGAGCGCGGCAGCAGGGAGGCGACGACGGAAGTCGTCCGAGCGGCCGGTTGGGAGTCTCTCGTCGAGGCGTGCTGGCAGGATGTGCGCTTCGCTGTGCGCCTGTTGATCAAGAATCCCGGTTCGGCGGCAGCGATCGTGATCGCCTTGGGGTTGGGCATGGGCATGAACACGACGGTGTTCAGTTTCGTCAACGCCTTGCTGCTCCGCCCTCCGGCGCTGGTCCAAGCGCCGGACACCCTCTACCAAGTGTGGCTCGATAATCCGCGGTCTTCCGGTGCGGGACGCTATTTGCCGCTGACCTTTCCCGACTACATCTACGACCGCGACCACAATCAATCTTTCCAAGGGATGCTGGCCTTTGATGGCGATCCAGAATCGGTCACCTGGAACCGATCGGGCGAGGGCCAGGTGGTGATGGGTCAGCTGGTTTCCGGAAATTTCTTTTCGCTGCTGGGCGTCAATACGGTTCTCGGGCGGGCAATCTCGCCCGAGGATGACCGCACAGCAGATCCCCAGCCCGTGGTGGTCCTTTCTCACGCTTTCTGGCGGGAAAGTCTCGGTTCCGACCCTGCCATTGTCGGAAAGACGCTGATGCTGAATGGCGCGAACTACCGTGTCATCGGCGTGGCATCCGAGGGCTTCGCCGGCCTTCTAGTGGGCATCCAGCCCGACTTCTGGGCACCGACGACGACGGTCGAGCAAATCACGCGGGACACCGGCCGGCTCCGCAGTTGGCACAGCCACTGGCTGATCGCCGTTGGACGCCTGAAGCCGGAGGTGAGCGAAAAGGTAGCCACAGCCGAGATGGGTGTGCTCGAGCACCAGATCGAGCTCGACCACCCTGACCTCAAGAGGAACCTGGGTGCCACGGCCTTCCCGGAGACTCTTATTCCCGGGCCGTACCGGGGGTACGTTAGCGCGTTTACGGCTTTGCTCATGGCCGTCTTTGGGCTGGTGCTCTTAATCGCCTGCGCGAATGTGGCCAGCTTCCTGCTCGCCCGCGCGACCGGACGAACGCGCGAAGTGGCCGTTCGTTCAGCCTTGGGCGCGGGGCGAGGACGGCTCGTCCGCCAAATGCTGGTCGAGAGCACGCTCCTCTCGGGTCTGGCGGGTTTGGCGGGGCTGATTTTGGCGTATGGGACGGCCCCGCTCCTGCTTGCGTTGAAACCGGCGGGCTTGCCCATCACGCTGAGGCTCCCCGTTGACTGGCGGGTGCTCGTTTTCACCATGACCCTCTCCCTCGTGTGCGGTTTGGCGTTTGGCCTCGCTCCAGCCCTTCGCGCAGCAAGTGTCCCGCTGGCTTCGCATCTGAAGGACGAAACGCAACCCGCCGGCTACCGGAAATCCAGGCTGCGCAGCGTTCTCATGACCTGCGAGGTGGCCACCTGCACGGTGCTCCTCGTTGGCGCTACGTTGTGCGTACGGAGCCTTCGGAACGCCAGTTCGATCGATCCCGGCTTCAACACCCAGCATGTGATCACGGCCACTCTCGATCCAGGAAGCCTCGGATATTCCGAAGCGCAGGTGCGCAGCTTTTATGCAGAGCTATCCGAGCGCGTCCAAGTGGCGCCTGGCATAACTTCCGTCAGCTTCATCGACCATCTGCCGCTTGGACCTGCGCGAGAGCAGACCGCCGTGACGGCTGCCATGAGTCCCACGCCAGGCGAGCCGGAGGCCGTACCCATCGATGTACTGCGCGTTGCTCCCGGCTATTTTCAGACGATGGGGATTCCGCTGCTGCGTGGCCGCGACTTTTCCTCTTCCGAGGACAAGGAAGGGAGTCGAGTGACCATCATCAATGAGGCCCTGGCCAGACGGCTATGGAACACCGAAGATCCTTTGGGCCGACGGATCAGCTTTCACGAGGAAAAAGTCGGTATGGAAATTATTGGAGTCGTGAAGACGGGTAAATACCGAACCCTTGGTGAAGACCCGCTCGCGGTGGCCTACCTGCCCCAACTGCCACCAAGGCGCACGCTGATCGTGCGCACGTCCGGCGATCCGGCGATTCTACTGGGCACCATCCGGCGCGAGATTCATTCGGTGGACCTCAGCATGGCGGCGACGGACCTCGAGACCATGCAGCAATATATGACCCTCCCTCTGTTTCCCGCACGAACAACGGGTCTGTTGCTTGGAGTATCCGGATTTCTGGCCCTAGCGCTAACTTCAATTGGACTGTTCGGGGTCATCTCTTATATCGTTTCGCAGCGCACCCAGGAAATCGGTGTGCGCATGGCGCTCGGCGCCCAGCACGGCGATGTTTTGAAGCTCGTCGTGAGGCATGGCCTGTTCCTGACCGGGATTGGCTTGGCGATCGGCCTCGGCCTTGCCATGGGAGCAGCCCAGCTTCTTTCGTCCTTGCTCTACGGGATTGCCCCGACCGATCCCAGGACGTTCCTGGGCGTGGCGCTGCTCCTGTGCGTCGTTGCCGTGCTCGCCTGCTATATCCCCGCGCGGCGCGCCATGCGTGTCGATCCCATGATGGCCTTGCGCCACGAGTAAGCCGCCCGACCCACTGAGCCAACAGGACCGCTTGCCTTGACCCGCCGGGAACTCGCTTGCTAAGTTAGTGGATTGCCCTGGCCGCGGTTTTCCTGGATGGGCGGCCTAGGGTCTGCCTGAGGGCACGCGAACGAGCAATGGGCCTTAAGAAAATCATCATCCGCGGTGCCCGGCAGCACAACCTCAAGAACATCAACCTCGAGATCCCGCGGAACACGCTGACCGTGATTACCGGCCTATCCGGTTCGGGCAAGTCCTCGCTCGCATTCGACACGTTGTACGCCGAGGGCCAGCGACGCTACGTCGAGTCCCTTTCCGCCTACGCTCGCCAGTTCCTCGACCAAATGGAGCGCCCGGACGTGGACTCAGTCGAGGGCCTTTCACCTTCCATTGCCATCGAGCAGAAGACAACCACTCGTTCACCTCGCTCGACCGTGGGCACCATCACGGAAATCTACGATTACTTGCGCGTGGTCTACAGTGCGATCGGAACGCCGCATTGCCCGAACTGCGGCAAGCCCATCACCCGCCAGTCCACCGAACAGATCGTCCAGTCCGTAATGGCGCTTGAGCCCGATGACCGCATCATGGTCCTCGCGCCGGTCGTTCGAGGGCGCAAGGGCGAATACAAGAAGGAGCTCGAGAAGTACGCTAAGGAGGGCTTCCTTCGCGCGCGCGTTGACGGCGAGCTCGTCAACATCGACGAACCCATCCCTCTTGACCGGCGCAAGAACCACACCATCGAAATCGTGGTCGATCGCCTGCTGATGAAGAACGGAATCGCGCAACGGCTCGAGCAGTCGATCGACACGGCCCTGAAACTCACTGGCGGCCTGGTGACCATTGCCGTGGTCGGAGGCGAAGAGCACGTGTACTCGGAAAAGCTGGCCTGCCCGGATTGTGGGATTTCCGTGCCCCAGCTCGAGCCGCGCTCCTTCAGCTTCAATTCGCCCTATGGCGCCTGCCCCGAGTGCCACGGCCTCGGGTCCAAATACGACTTCGATCCGGCCAAGGTCATCGTCGACTGGTCGAAGCCGCTGTTCGAAGGGGGGCTCGGTCCGGGCTCTGGTTCCGCATTCCTTGAGCGGACCTTGCGCATCGCAGCCGAAGCGTACAAGTTTGACCTCGATACGCCGTTTGACAAACTCCCGCGCAGGACCCAGAACCTCATTCTTCATGGGAATCCCGAGAATGGCGGCTCAAGGAAGGGCCTGAATTTCCAGGGGATTTTTGGTCACCTGGAGGGCAGCCTCGAACAATCGAATTCCGATACCTATCGCGAATGGTTGACCCAGTACATGTCGCCCGCTCCCTGCACGGCGTGCCAGGAACGCCGCCTGCGCCGGGAGAGCCTGGCCGTCAAGATCGCGGGGATGTCCATTGCGGATTTCACCGCCTTGCCGCTCTCGGATGCTCGCGCGGCGATCGATAAGATCGGCGCCCAGCTCACACCGCGCCAACGCAAAATTGCCGGGCGCCCGCTCGGGGAAATCGCCGAACGCATCGATTTCCTGCTAGCCGTCGGCCTCGCCTACCTCACCCTGGACCGTTCGGCGGCGACCATCTCGGGTGGTGAAGCGCAGCGGATTCGTTTGGCCACGCAGATCGGCTCGCGCCTTCGCGGCGTGCTCTATGTGCTGGATGAACCCTCCATCGGGTTGCATGCGCGGGACAACGGGCGATTGCTCAGCACGCTAGAAACATTGCGCGATCTGGGCAATACCGTGCTTGTCGTCGAGCACGACGAAGAAACAATTCGCCGCGCCGACTACGTCGTTGATCTCGGCCCCGGAGCCGGAAAGGCGGGGGGCCACCTCGTCGCCGTCGGTTCACCGGCCGAGGTGGCCGCCGATCCTCGCTCCCTGACCGGCCAATATCTGTCGGGCCGAGCGAAAATCGCCGTCCCGGAGAAGCGGCGCACCACAAACGGCCAGGCCCTCGTAATTCTGGGCGCGCGCGGCAACAATCTGAAGAACGTCGATGTGACCATTCCGCTCGGCCTGCTCACCGTGGTGACCGGCGTTTCCGGTTCGGGCAAATCGACCCTGGTGAACGACATTCTCTATCGGGCGCTTGCCGCAAAGCTGTATCGCTCGATGGAAAAACCGGGAGAACACCGGGCCATCATGGGAGTCGAGCACATCGACAAGGTGATTCAAATCGATCAGGCTCCCATTGGACGAACACCGCGCTCGAATCCCGCCACCTACACGGGCGTCTTCGCACCCATTCGCGAATTGTTCGCCATGCTGCCCGAGGCCCGCGAGCGAGGCTACAAGCCCGGTCGGTTCAGCTTCAATGTGAAGGGCGGGCGCTGCGAGGCCTGCCAGGGCGACGGCCAGCGGCGCATCGAAATGAACTTCCTGCCCGACGTCTACGTCACCTGCGAGGTTTGCCGGGGCAAGCGCTACAACGCCGAAACACTCGCCGTTCGATACAAGGGCTACTCGATTTCCGACCTGCTCGACCTGCCCATCGAGGATGCCCTGAAGGTGATGGAAAACATCCCTGCCATCCAACAGAAGCTCGAGACCCTAGTCGACGTCGGCCTCGGCTACGTCCAACTTGGCCAATCTGCCACGACGTTGTCGGGCGGCGAAGCGCAGCGCACGAAACTCGCCCGCGAACTCTCGCGCCGACAGACCGGCCGCACCCTATACATTCTTGATGAGCCCACCACCGGCCTGCATTTTGAGGATGTCAAGAAACTGCTCGACGTGCTCAATCGCCTCGTCTCGCTCGGAAATACGGTCGTAACCATCGAACACCACCTCGATGTAATTAAGCAAGCCGACTGGATCATTGATCTCGGGCCGGAAGGGGGTCAGGGGGGTGGCCGCATCGTCGCGCAGGGCACCCCGGAAGATGTCGCCCGGGTCAAGAGATCCTACACCGGCCAGATTCTTGCTCACACGCTCAACGGCTCGACCGGGAACGGAAATCGGAATGCCCGCCGAGCATAACTTGGGAGTTCTTGCACCTCGATGAAACCCGACGAACGATCCCCTGGTGATTCAGCCGGCTCGGGCAGCGATGCCTCTCCGCCGTCGGTTTCGCCGCCCGATGCTGCCATCCTCTCCTACACTTCCTACAGTGTCTCGCCGAATGCGGCCAGCGAGGCCTCGGCACAGGGCTCTGGAGGGTTTCCTGGCGGCTTCGAATCGGTTCCGAACGATCTTCGCGTGCCCTGGGGCTGGGTGGACCTGTTCGTGCTCGTGGTCATTTGGTTCGGCGCCACGGTGTTGTCAACCGTATTGATCGCGATCCTGTTCGCCTCGCGCGGTATCGCCTGGCACGAAATCCAGCGTTCCCCCGAGGCCATGGGGCTGTTCGCCGTGGCCGATCAGCTGGTGGTTTGGACGGTCGTCCTGCTCTATCTGGCTGCCCAGGTCAAAGTCCGCTTCGACGCTCCATTCTGGAGCACGCTCGGCTGGCACGAATTCAGTCGAGCTGCCACTCGCCGCGCCTGGGTCTACGTCGGCTTGATTGCGGCCGGGGTTGTGCTGTCTGTGCTCGTCCAACTTGCCTCGGCGCTGGTTCCGGCCGGCGGCAAGCTGCCGATCGAGGCCGTGATGGAAAATCGCCAGGCCGCGCTATGTCTCATGCTCCTCAGCGTGCTGCTGGCCCCCATCGTTGAGGAAACCGTCTTCCGCGGCTACATCTACCCCGTGGTGGGGCGTTCATTCGGCGTCTCGACCGGCATAGTCGCCACAGGAACCGTTTTTGGCCTTCTCCATGCGGAACAGCTCTGGGGCGGATGGTTCCAGATCGCTCTTCTCGTGGCCGTTGGCATCATCTTCACTTGGGTTCGCGCGGCCACACGAACCGTGCTGGCCAGCTACCTGCTTCACATCAGCTATAACTCCTACATCTTCGTGGGCTTTCTGCTCTCTGCGAATGGCTTCCGTTCCCTGCCGCACTAAGCGCGGCTTCTGCGTTTCATCCTACGCGGCCGCTAGCCTCCGAGGACCGAGTGAAAACTCCATAGGATCCTGTGATAGACTCTGCCGAGTGACTTCGCCCGAGCTGGCGCGCCTTCCGCATCGGCCCTCGGCAGTCGACCTCCGAGTTAGGGTCGGCTCTCTCTTCCTCGAGAATCCCATCATTGCCGCGAGCGGTACCTTCGGCTACGGCCTTGAGTTCGCCCATATCGTTGACCTGAACAGGCTCGGCGGCATCGTCGTTAAGGGCCTATCTCGTCAGCCGATGGCTGGGGCTCCCGCGCCACGCATGTGTGAAACCCCGAGCGGCCTGCTCAATGCCATTGGCTTGCAGAACATTGGCGTCGAGGCCTTCGTTTCCGAAAAGCTTCCCGAACTCCTGCGTTACAAAACGGCGATCTTTGCGAACGTTTTCGGCTGCAATGTCTCTGAATACGTCGAGGTGATACGTGTCCTGGAAGACACAGAAGGCCTCGTTGGCTATGAGCTCAACATTTCCTGCCCAAACGTCGAGAAGGGAGGAGCTGAGTATAGTACTCAGCCCGGCCTGACGGCGGAGGTAGTGGCCGCCGCAAGGAGCGTAGCGAAACGCCCTCTATGGGTGAAGCTCTCCCCGGTCATTGGAAACATAGCAGTTATCGCAAAGGCCGCGGAATCGGCAGGCGCCGACGCCCTGGTGATAGCCAATACATATCCTGCAATGTGTCTCGATGTACACAACCGAAGGTCACGCTTAGGTAGTACGTCTGGTGGGTTGTCCGGTGCGGCGATCAAACCTATAACGGTAAAGCTCGTTTATGAGGCCAGTCGGGTATGTAATATCCCGATTGTAGGACTTGGCGGTATAGAAAGTCCGACGGACGTAGCAGAATATCTGCTAGCCGGTGCCTCCGCCGTTGAGGTAGGCACAGCGCATTTCGCAGACCCGCGAGCTTCGGAAGGCTTGATCGCGGGCCTCGAATCCTGGTGCCAAGACCAAAACATATTTGAAATCAGCAGCTTACGGGGAGCATTACGGGTCTAAAGTAGTAGTCAGAACGGCCCCGAGATAGTATAATTCGCTGATTCAAATAAAGTTAGGTGCAAATGAGAGCCAAGGCCTTTCTTGTACTCGAGTGTATAGTTTTGGGTTTGGGTTTGCTTGTGTTCACTCCGTCCGCCAACCCGACGGTTTCGGGCAGCACGAGCATTTCCTACCCCTCTGCTAGACAGATCGGTGGCGGCCCGTCGATGGAAGGTGCCAATCGAACCGAGCCGAAGCCGCTGGCAGTGTGGGAATGCGTCACCAGCTGGTATGGCGAGGATTTCGACGGCCGCCCGACTGCTACGGGCGAGATATACAACATGTACGGCGCGACCGCCGCTCATCTGACCCTGCCGCTGGGTTCGATCGTTCGCGTCGTGAACCCCCGCAACAATCACAGCCAAATTGTTCGCATCAATGACCGCGGCCCATACATCGAAGGACGTGAGCTGGACGTTTCCTACGAAGTCGCTCGAAGACTCGGGTTTGACCAGCGCGGGACCGCTAAGCTCCGGCTGGAACTCTTGGAGGTACCCTCACGGCCGAACAACCCGGTACACGGCGAATAGTCCTCGCCCTCGATCAGGACCGCCTGCGCGCTGCCCTCGTTCTAGCGCGTAGCTTGCGGGGCGCTGTTGGTCTCCTCAAAGTCGGAAGCCAACTGTATACCGCCGAAGGCCCGCGTGCGATTGACCGGCTAGCGGGCCTCGGTTTCGAAATATTCCTCGATCTGAAATTCCACGATATCCCGAATACGGTCGCGCGGGCCGTGGCCGCCGCCGCCGACCTCCCCGACGTCACCATGCTGACGCTGCATGCCTCAGGTGGAGGGGCTATGATGCGCGCGGCGCGTGAGGCTTTAGCCGGACGCAAAACACGTCCTGCGCTTCTCGGTGTGACCGTGCTTACCAGCTTGGATTCAGAAGCCTTGGTCGAGATCGGCTTCTCCGGAACAGTTGCTTCCTGCGCGGTGAAACTGGCCAAGCTGGCCCAAGAGTCTGGCCTGGACGGGGTGGTAACCTCAAGCCACGAGGTTGCTGCTGTCCGGCGCGCTTGCGGCCCCAAGTTCCTGATTGCCGTGCCAGGGATCCGGGCGCGAACCGGTTCGGCGAACGATCAGTCGCGAGTGGCTACGCCCGGGGAAGCCGTGCGTGCTGGCGCCAGTTATCTGGTCGTGGGTCGGCCCATCACTCTTGCGCCGAACCCGCGCGAAGCTGCCCTTGGCATGGCCAAAGAGATCGCCGCCGCCCTTTGACGGGCTTTCTTGAGCCGCTTCGAGTCCATCTTCGCTTTTATTTCGCCTAAACCTTGGTCAGGGGAGTATATTGGCACCGCTTGGTTGCCCTGATGCCCAAGCTCGCCCAATTCCGCGCAAAACGCGACGGGTCCCTGCCGGCGGCTGAATCATCGGCGTGGATTCTCCACGTGGATATGGACGCCTTTTTTGTGTCGGTCGAGTTACTGACGCGCCCAGAGTTGCGCGGCAAGCCTGTACTTGTGGGAGGGCAGAGGGACCAGCGTGGCGTGGTCACCTCGGCGAGTTATGAAGCGCGCAAGTTCGGGGTGCACTCGGCGATGCCGCTGCGCACGGCGGGGAGGCTCTGTCCTGAGGCCGTCTTCCTCGAGGTACATCACGAGCTTTACGCCGAGTGGAGCGACCGCGTTTCGACCATCCTCGCCGCGTACTCGCCGGTGGTCGAAATGGCCTCGATCGATGAAGCCTACGTCGACCTGACCGGGACGGAGCGGGTGCACGGCCCGGCCCTCGCGGCCGCTCATCGACTGCTCGAGGAGATTACGGACACCACCGGTCTGCCCTGCTCGGGTGGACTTGGCGCGACGCGGCTGGTCGCAAAAGTCGCCAGCGATCAGGCCAAGCCGCGAGGGCTCGTTTGGATTCCCCACGGCAGCGAGGCTCGATTTCTTGCCCGACTGGCTGTGCGGCGAATTCCGGGCATCGGCCGAACGACTGAAGCGGCGCTCGGGAGAATGGGGATTCAAACGGTTGCGCAGCTTCAGTCCGTTGCTCTCGAGCGGCTGGAGGACAACTTCGGACGCTGGGGCACCGCGCTCTATCGCAAGGCACGCGGCATTGACTCGTACGAATTCCTTGTCGATGCGGAGCCGAAGTCGATCTCGCACAATCAAACCTTTGGGCAAGACACGAACAAACGCGGCGAGCTCGAGCGCACACTGAGCTATCTCTGTCAGAAGGCGGTGAAGCGTCTGCGGGATGCGGGGCTCAACGCGCGAACCGTAACACTGACGCTGCGCGACAACAATTTCAGGACCATCACACGCAACTCAACGCTCGAAACGCCCTCAGACCTCGATGCGACGTTTCTCGCCGCGGTTCGCGCCCTATTCGAGCGCCATTGGGACGGCCAGCGGATGCTGCGCCTGGTCGGCGTCGGACTGTCCGGCTTCTCCGCGGGCTCCCGCCAATTCGATCTGCTCGACCGCGGGCGAAGCGAACGTCTCGAACGGCTCGCGCGCGCCACCGACAAGCTGCGCGACAAATTCGGATTCTCAAAACTGCAGTTCGGCGGCTCGCTGGGGAATCGCCACAAGCCCGATTAGCGGGTGACTTCGGCAGGCTCTTTGACCGCCTCCTCGGGCCGTCCTTCGTTCTGGCGAACGAGCGACCGTATGATCAGATAGGAGCGCATGCGCGGGTCCATCCAGTCACGCAGGGCGTCACCCAGGAGATTGAAGGCTAGCACGGCGGCCATCACGGCGAGGGCGGGAAAAAGGACCAGGTGGGGAGCGTCGAAAAGATGCGCGCGCGCGTCGTCCAGCATGGCACCCCAACTCGGCATGGGAGCCAGCACGCCCAGCCCGAGGAAACTCAGCGTCGACTCCGCCAGGATCGCGCCCGCCATGCCGATCGTTCCCTGCACGAGCACGGGCTGAAGAATGTTCGGCAACAAATGACGGACCAGAATGCGCGCGTCAGAGGCGCCGACGGAACGCGCGGCCAGAACGTACTCCATTTCCTTCGCTTGCAGGATCTGCGCGCGGGCAAGCCGCGCGTAACCGGCCCACCCGGTGACGATGAGCGCAAGAATCACCTTGTCAATGCCGGGTCCCAGGAAGGCGGCGAAGGCGATGGCCAGAAGGATTCCAGGGAAAGAGAGAAAGGCGTTAATCAGAACCGCGTTGACCACGCGGTCTCGCCAGCCGCCGAAATAGCCGGCCAGCGCGCCCAAGGCGGTCCCCACGAGTCCCGCCCCGAGCACCACGCTCGTGCTGACCGTCAGGGAAACCCGCGCGCCATAGATAATCCGCGAGAGGATATCACGACCCAGCTCGTCGGCGCCCATCCAGTGGTGGGCGCTTGGGCTCGTCAGACGGATCGCAAGATTCTGCACCGTCGGATCATAGGGAGAAAGCCAGGGCGCACCGAGGGCCAGAACGAAGAGCAGGAGAGCGAGGCCGAAGCCCCAACGGCCTGGCCGGTTGTGCCGAAGAAACGCCGCGAGCGCCTTCATGCCAAGCGCATCCGCGGGTCAACGAACGCGTAGACAATGTCGGTCGCCAGGTTCACCAGCACGTAGGAGACGGCAATCAGGAGAATGCAGCCCTGCAAGAGAGGATAGTCGCGGGCCTCGATGGCTTGCACGGCGAGCCGCCCGATGCCGGGCCAGGAAAAAATGGTTTCGGTGACGATTGTGCCGGCAAGCAAAGTGCCGAACTGCAGGCCGAGGATGGTCAGAATGGGAATGAGCGCGTTGCGAAACGCGTGCCGAAACAGCACTCGGGATTCAGAGAGCCCCTTTGCACGCGCCGTGCGGACGTAGTCGCTTGAAAGCTCTTCAATGACCGATGTGCGAACCATGCGCGTCAGAATGGCCGCAAGAGCCGCGCCCAGGGTGATGGCCGGAAGAATCAGATGCGACACTCCCCCGCGCCCCGAGACAGGAAGCCACCCCAAAAGCACAGAAAAAACCAGGATCAACACCGGCCCCAGCGCAAAGTTCGGCACCGACAGACCGAGCAGCGTAAATAGGCCAGCCGCGTGGTCGGCGGCCGAGCCGCGATGTTCGGCGGCAAACAGGCCGGCAGGAATTCCGATCGCGGCACAAACCAGCAGGGCGAAAAAGGCGAGTTCGAGGGTCGCGGGATAATGCGAGAGGACCACGCGGGCGACCGGCTGCTCGAAGCGAATCGATTCACCGAGGTTGCCGCGCACTACGCCCGCCAGATAATGCTCGTACTGAACGTGAATCGGCAAGTCAAGCCCGAGCATGTGACGAAGCTGCTCGACCTCTTCGGCACGCGCCCCCTCGCCGAGCATCTCGAGCACGGGATCGCCGGGCACGACGTGGGCCAGCAGAAAGACCATGGTGAGAATCAGCCACAGGGCGGGCACGGCGAGCAGGAAGCGCAGCCCCAGATAGCGGATCATGCGTTGCGCTGGGCCTTCGAAATCGCCGCCCGACTTGCCGCGTGGGTCGATTCAGACGCGTCCTGCGAAGAGGCGTCGTGCAGAAGCGAGGAAATCTCCATAGGCTTGACCCTCACCTGCGAGATGCGGCGATGATCCATGGCCACCACGGAAAAACGATAGCCGTTGGCCTCAAAGCTCTCGCCGCCGCGCGGAATAAATCCGAGCTGGCTCAACACGAATCCGCCGATGGTTTCATACGAGCGATCCTCCGGCAGCGCGATTCCATACTGCGCTTCAAGGTCGCGCACGTTCGCGGCTCCATCGATGATCATGGAGCCGTCGGAGAGGAATAGGGGACGTTTGACCACGTCGAATTCATCATGAATCTCCCCGACGGTCTGCTCGATGATGTCCTCGAGCGTCACCAGGCCGAGGATGCTGCCGAATTCGTCAACCACCATGGCCAGTTCCGTGCTTCGCCCGCGGAACTCGACCAGCAGCTCGCTCGCCGACTTCGTTTCCGGAACGATGAGCGCGTCGTGCAGGAACCTGCGCAAGGAGAACTCCGGGGGCGCGAGCCCCTCTTCGCCGCGCCGCGCGCGCTCGAGAAGAATCCATATCATATCTTTAATGTGCACGAAGCCCAGGATGTGATCGAGCGTGCCTTCGTACACCGGCAGCCGCGAGCGCTGCGTTGCGGCGAAGACGCGCATGGTTTCGTCCAGACTGGAATCGGCCGAGAGGGCGTGAACATCCGGACGCGGCACCATCACCTCGCGAACCTGGATATGGCCCAAGTTCATGGCGTTCTGGATAAACGTGGCTTCATAGGCAGGAAACAGGCCGCGGTCGCGTGCCTGCTGGACCATCACTTGCAACTCCTCAACCGAGCGCACCAGCGTGTGGCTTTGCGCCGAAACGACCCCCAGCCACCCGACGACCCGGTCGGCGAAGCTGTCCAGGCGGTCGATGGCCCAGCGGAAGGTTCGCAGGAACCAGCGAAACGGGCGGGCCACAAGCAGGGCGACTCGTTCGGCGCGCGCCAGGCTTAGGCTCTTTGGCACCAGCTCGCCCAACACCACCTGCAAGACCGTCAGCAGCCCGAAGGCGAGCACGAAAGCTACACTGTGCGTGGTCACCGCCGCCCAGGGCCGAGGGATTTGGCGAACCAGGGGGGTCAGCACGGTGGCCAGGGTGATTTCGCCGAGATACCCGAGCATCAGGCTGGAGAGCGTGATCCCCACTTGCACGCCGGATACGACGCGGCCGAGGTCACCGAGGAGTTGTTCGACGATCTTGGCCCGGGGGTCACCCTTCTGAACCAGCTGGCGCACCCTGGAAAGACGCACAGCCACGAGCGAGAACTCGGTCGCGGCGAAGAACGCGTTCAGGCCAACCAGGAATACTACGGCGAAGAGCTGCAGCGCAATCATGGCAGGGGCAAGCTCGCGAAGGACGGCTGAGGGGACCGATCAGCCATAGGCGCATTCTAGCAAAGTTCGCGCAGGCGAGAGCGGCGGGCTGGCGGGCGTTTCCAGACTGGTACTGGGACCGTGCGGAAGGACTATTCGCGGTCGAGCTTGTCGCGAAAATCCAGGGCAAACGAGGGATTCTGCTTGTTGCCGGTAATCCGGATGGGCAGCACGGTGCCAGCGTTCCTGCCCTTGAAAAAGGGGTCCACGGCTTTCAGCAGAAGGGATTTAACACCTGTGGTTGTCTCCGATAACGTAGCGGCCAGCTGCAGCTTACCGCGAAAATCCAGTTGCTCGCTGTCAAGATTATAGGTACCGGTGAGCGCCACGGAGGCGCCAGGTACCTTGAAATCGAGTTTAGAGAAGTTGACAACCCCATTCGCCATGCGGAAGCGGCCGGCGAACTCGGTGGGGGGATAGCCCGTCGGAAGCTCGCGCGGCTTCCCCTCACCCCGGAGACTGAGCGCATCGATCTTGCGCTCGGTTTCATCACTTGTGAATTGCGCTCGAGAGATGTCGAATTGACCACTAAGCGTCAGCCGGTCGATGATATCTGCACTCCCTTCGCTAACCAGAACCTGTGCGCGAATGCGCGCCGTCCCGGTCATTACCGGCGGGTGCGAGTCGACCGCCAGAACGAGGAAATCCTCGACGGGCGCCTGTTCGACGACCGCGTTCAGCAAAACCGTTCGACCGTGCTTGGGCGTCTTATCCACCACTTCGCCATTCACATCGAGTTTCGCGTCGAGGAATCTCGCGAGGACCTGCTTGAGGATGGTATTGCCGTTCGTGCCGTCCACAATGGCGGAGAAATCCGTATGCAGCGCCACGGGCCGTTCGCTGGTTCGCAGGCCGAAGTCACGGACATCGGTCGAGCCGCTGACCTCGAGATAGTCGAGGGGGCCGGAGAATTTGCCTGTCGATGAGAGGATGCCGCGCAATCCCTTCAGCGTTTGAAGATCCGCATGCCGGAAGACATAGTCGCCGACAACGGGGGTTGCCGCAGGGTTATCGGCATTCCAGGGTCCGAAGGTTCCCGACGTTTCAATTTCGCCTGTCGGGACAGGATTCGTCAGACTCGCGCGAAACGTGGCGGGCCGGTCGATATCGACCGAGCGCAGCTCCAACTGATGCAGATGGAATTCACGCGGCGCTCTGGCCGGATCGCGCGGGAGGATCCGCAAGACGGCATCGTCGGCGCGAATCGCTCGAATGGTGACCGGGTACTTTGCGGCGAGATTTCCCTGCGGCCGCTCAACCAGGGGCGAAGACCCCGACCGTCGCGGCGGCACGGAAATCTGCAGACCCTCGAGCTCGACGGAATCGACTACGGGCCGCGGGCGCATCAAACTCAGAATGTTTGCCTCAAACCTTACCCGACTCATTTGAACCAGGGGCGGGAGGTCCTCACGCGACTGGTGGCGCAATACGACGCGGTCGAGAGTGATGTGAACGCGCGGGTACAGGGATGAGACGTGAAAATCGGAGGCTTGAACGCTGCTTTGCAGCTCGCTCTCAAGGTACCGCTCGGTGCGCTCGAAGACAAGGGCGCGCAGCCTCCCAGCGAAGATATAGGCGAGCACGCAGCCGCAACCGAACACTCCCAGAACAACAATCGCGCACCAGAAAGCGATTCGCCGCCGCATAAGAGGAGAGGCCGAAATGCTCGTGGTCGTTCCCTCCATTCGATGTTAAATTCCAGCTACTCGAATGGCTATACTCTAAACACCTTAGACTCGGGCGGGCCAGAAGGCAACTAGGAGGGAACCGTGACCGAATTGTCGCGATACCTTGCGCAATATGACCACGAGCATACCAATCGCTGGAACAAAGTCCTGCACGGCGTCGGAATTCCCATGATCCTCCTAGGAGTCGTTCTGGCATGTGCGACGTTCTGGCGTACGGGTCTCGGCCTGTTCCTAGGTGGATGGGTCCTTCTTTTTTCGGGCCATCGCATCGAGGGCAATAGGCCTGCCTTCTTCCAAGGCGCAATCTATTTTCTGGTCGGACCCATCTGGATTGCCAAGGAGCTCAAACAGACCCTTGGCCCCCACAAGGCTCGCTCTCCGGTCGCCGAAGGGAACGAGCGCGACCATTAGGGCCGGCCTCCGATTCGGTGGCTGTGCTCCAGGGGCGTCTTCGGCCGGCACGGGAATGTCTTGAGAGTTTCTGCGCAAGGGTAAGATCGTTCACATCGGTCGACGCGACGAGCGATTTGCCCAGCTATAAGTACCTCATCCTATAACGGTTACGGAATACCGTAGGGGTAGAGTTTGGAGATTTGCGTGCACAAACCAGTGAGTTGACACTTCGTGCGCACCCGAGGAGCCTCTAGTCCAGCCTAGGGCCGAGGAGAGAAAGATGCGTAAACTCGTGATTCTGGGGATTGTGCTGTTGGCGGGATCGGGCGTGGCTTTGGCGGACGGGCTGCCGACGGGCTGGACCTGCAACGGCAGCTGCGGAACCTTGGGCGCGAACGGCGTCGTCCCCACTCCGCCGTCCGGAAGCTCTTACGAATGGATTTCAACGTTCGGTAGCAAATGCATCAAATGCGCTGTATTGCCGAGCGGATCGCCAATTGGGGGCGAGGAAACGAACGGGTCGACTTTGATCTCCCCGACTTTCTCGGCTACGGCTGGGTCCTTGCTGGGAGTTTTTGTCGATTACGTGAGCTCAGATGGCGGCATACCCATCGACTACGCTTGGGCCGCCCTGTTTACCTCATCAAATACCTTGGTTGCCGTGATTTTCACGGATCAGACCGACGTGGTCACCATGGCATCGACGGGCACCACATGGTCGCCGCTTGGGATCCCCTCCTCCGGCAGTTGTGCAGGAACGGGGTGCGGAAATACCGGATGGACGGACGAGTCGTACACGATTGGCGCTGCCGGCAGCTACTATGTCGAGTTTGGGGTCACCAATGTGTACGATCAGTTGGACGATTCCGGCCTGGCGATCAACGACTTGAATTTGAACGGCGTTCCGATTGGCAAACCCGTGCCCGAGCCGGCAACACTCGGACTGCTCGCCATGGCTTTCGGTGGATTAGCCCAACTACGTCGTCGGCGTCCGGCCTAGACTCGTTTGATAACCAGGCTCTCCTTGGGCCGTTCGAAGTTCCTGGAGCGGCTTTTTCTCGTCCCCGCCTCCTCCCGCCTGGTGCCAAGTCGTTCGGCCGAACGCGCCCAGGAGCCGGCCAAGCAATGAGTTACTTTTCGTGAGCAGGGCTTGCGGGCGGCTATCGACCGCGGCTCAAGCGCAATGCTACGCTACCTTGATCCGGAGGAGTGTGTGACCGAGCCTCTCGCCTCGAGCGACCCGGGCCAGCAGAAGCGCCGCAGCACGCGCATCGTTCAGGCCGTACCCATCACGGTGACGGGTGTCGACGCGCTCGGACAACCGTTCAAAGAGCGAACCACTACCACCATGGTGAATTGCCATGGCTGTAAATATCAGTCCAAGCATTACGTTCCGAAGAATGCCACGGTGACGCTCGAGATCCCGCGGCCGGAACCCGTGCTGCCTCCGCGGCACGTGCAGGGCCGCGTCGTATGGGTGCAGCGGCCGCGCACCGTGCGCGAGCTCTTCCAAATCGGGCTCGAGTTTGACATCGCCGGAAACGTCTGGGGCATCGCGTTTCCACCCGACGACTGGTTCGCGGCACCCGGCGAAGAAGCAGCGGAGTCGGCAAGCATCCAAACGGCCGAAAAGCCCGCTGCACTCAAGCCCAGCGGACCGGTGGCAACCGCTTTTGAAAAGATTGCCGAGAAGGTTCAGGGAACGCAGCCCACGCCGCCCACACCAGCGGCGCCCCCCTCGCCGACCGCATCGGCCCTCGCCCCCTCTCAGCAGCCGGCGCCCGCGCCGCCGGATCAAAAGAAGATCCACGTCGTTCCGTCCGCGGCGGCACCGACCGAGGAGGTAAAAGCCGCACTAGATCGTCACATGTCGAAGCTCGTGACGAACGCGAAAGAGGCGCTCGACAAGTCGGTGCGGCACGAGGTGCAAACCGCGGTCAACGACGAGATGGCCGTCGTCCGCCAGCAGCTTGACGCGCAGTTGCACGACGCCGTCGAACGCGCCATCCGGACCTCCATGGATCGCGTTTCCGAATCCACGGTGAAGAAGGTGGTCCACGAGGCAGCCAGCCGCACCGAAGCCATTATGGAGGAGGCACGAAAGGCAAGCGAATCTTCCACCGGCCAGCTGGACGCGAAAGTGCGCCGGGCCGTCGAGCAAGCGGTTGCCGGAGCCGCCCAGGAGGCCGCCAGAGAAGCTGCCCAGCAGGCCGCCGCTCTCAATCTAAAGGATGCAGTCGACCAGGCCGTCGAGCAGGCCATCACGAATCGTGAATCCCGGCTTCCCTCGCTAGCTATGTTGACCTCTCCAGAAGCCGCCCAAAAGCAGATCGGGGAGTGGAAAAAGAAGCTCGAGGAGACAGCCGAGGGCATTCGCGCCCAATCGCTCGAACGGACACAAGCAGACGCTGCCTTCGCGGCCGAGCGGTGGCAAGCGGAATTTCAGAGCGCCATGAAGGGTGCTTCCGAGAAACTCAGCGAGCAGCTCGCTCAGGCCTCGCAAGCGGCCCTGGAAACCGTACAGCAGGAAGCCACCGAGCGCCATGACCGCTTGCGCGCGGCGCTCGACGAAACGCTCATCCGAGCGCAGTCGAGCGTGGCATCCCTGGGAGCCGGTCTGGCCGAGGAGCGCGCTCGCGCCGAACTTGCCGCGCAGCAATTCCAGGAGACGGCCCGAGCAGCACTCGAGCGGACGCGGCGGGACGTCGAGAATCTTGTGGCCGAGCAGGTCGAAGACATTGGGCGAAAGGCCGACCGGGCAATCGCCGAGCGCGCACAGAAGATTGACCCGCTGATCGAAAGCGCCGCCCGGCGGACAGCCGACCGGCTCTCGGCTGAACTCGACCAGGCCGTCACGGCGAAGCTTGAGGACGCGCGGCGGGCAGCGGCCGAATTCGCAGTCGAGCAGCAGAGAGCCGAACAATCACGCGAATCGGTTCGCCAGCAGATCGAGCTCGCCTCCAGTCAAGCTGAGCGGTTGCGCGAATCCATTCGAGATGAGATTCACCAAGCTACCGGGGAGGCCGCCCAGGTTCAAGAGCAGATCCGCGAACACGCTAGACACGCATCGGAGGCAGCCACGGCCGAAGCGCTCGAGCGGATCAAGCGAGAGACCGCGCAATATCCGGCCGAATTCGAGAAATCGTGCCGCGATGTTTTATCCAAAGCCGAAGCAGAGTTCGAGCAGAAGGCCACGGCCGCCGAACATGCGACCTACGAGGCCCTGCTGAAGGCCTCGGAGTGGTACCAGAAGAAAGCGCACACGACCATGCAGTCCTCGCTTGAAAAGGCCGTCGAGCAGTCGAGCGCGGTTCTGCGCGACCGCGCCGCGGAAATATCCAGCCTGGTGGCCTCCGAACTTGACCACTATCGCCGGACCTACCTCGAACACAGCCAGGCCGAGATTACGGAAGCGGCCAAGGAGCTGGTCGAGGCCGAGCGCGACAAGCTGAACGAAACCGCGGACATCGCCAACGCCACCTTTGCCGACCGCGTCCGGCGGGTCACCGAGGAATCCCTCCGGCGTTTCGAGCACTCCTCGCGAGAAACCTTCGAGAAGGCCCTCTCCGACATGGAATTCAGCCGCGAAGGGGCGCTCTCGGAGCTTCAAAAGAAGATCGATGAGCGAATCCTGCTGGGAGTTGAACAGGCCAAAACGCAGCTCGCGTCCCATCTCGAGCCGTTCATGGAAGCGATGGAGATGAAGCGGCAAACTCAGCAGCGGGAGTGGATGGAAGAGCTCGAGAAATCGAGCAATGAGTCCATGGAACAATATAAGGCCCGGCTGGAAAACGCCACGAACTCCTGGCTGCTGGGAGCGGCGACGACCCTCGGACAGCATTCTCAGGCCGTTCTCGATACCCTCGCCAAGGCCGCCGAGCGGAGGCTGCGCGAAACCTGCCGGGACGTTCTTGCGGGAATGGGCGAGACATTGAAAAGCCGGATGATGGGCCTCTCGACCGACTTCACTAAAGACGAAACGGACGACGAAGACCCCCCCAAAAAGTAGCCCCGGACCAAACCGCCGAGGGAGGAATCTCTCTCCTTCGCGCCCCCTTTCTCCCGAGCTTTTCGCCCCCCGCCGGCAACCGCTATAATGAGCTCGATGTCGAACCAATCTTATCTGAACGTGTGGTGCAAGGACTTTCGCGACGGACGGATCCTCGAACAATTCGGCCGATTCCTGGGGACCGTTCCTTTCTCGGCAGAAAAACCGGGATTTACCTACCTGATCATTCGCGCCGTTGATTCTTCCGAGCCGCCGATTCTAGAACACGACCTCCGCGCTGTGCCCTTGGATACGGCCGGAGTCGTCGAAATTGTTCGAGATCATCTGCACAACGATTGCTCCTACGAAGTGCGCACGGGCTGGGATCTGTGGGTATTCGATGCGAGTTCGGCGAAGTGGAAAAGCGAGCCGCAACCGCTCGAGATTCTCTGCCAGGGCGAGGAGTACGACGACGGTCTGTGGCGCGAAAATGGCAACATCGAAGTCGACTTCGGTTTCGAGCATCTCTTTACCGGACACGCAGGGCTTCTGGGGTTTCGGCCGAACGACCACCCTCGAGCGGAAAGTCCTGAAGAGGCGCATTTTCTGGAAGCGATGGCTTGGCCCGAGAATCTAGAGGCTTATCAGGCGAAAACTCGCGAAAACATTCGCAAGCTGCTCGAGTGGACGCGGCAGATCGAAAAGGCCCTTTCCGTCGACCGCATTCGCTTGTGGTCGGAAGGTGAAGAGAATTTCGAAGCACGTCTGGAGGAAATTCTTGCCGCCCGATAGCGTCTGGCCCGCTCGGCTCCAGACGTAGAACGAATCGACGGCAGACGCCTTTCGCGAACGGGTGTGTCGCTATAGAATCATCCTGTGCCCGTGGGGCCGGGCTGGGGTTGCCGGAGTCCAGCGTACAGAACTGCGCGTCGGATGATTTCGAAACGATCTACGATGAAACGAATACTGCCCATCGCTGCGGCGCTCGTGGTCGCCCTCGCCTGTTTCTCCTGCGGCGATCAGACGACACCGACGGCGAACGAGCCCTCCGAATCGCCCCCCGCTCTCCAGATCCCCGCAGACATTCAGGCCGCGGCAGAGTCGGATCTGGGCTCGGAAGCTGAGGTCGTCCTGTACGGGGACTTGGCCAAGAACGGGAAGACCCAGGCGCTCGTGGTGAACCGGCTGAAAACCACGCCCCAAGGCGCCGTTCCCGGCGTACTGGTCTCTCGGCTGACGATCATCGAAAAAGACGATGCCCACTGGAAGGAAGTTCTTCGCTGCGACGAACACCTGAGGAACCCGAATGGGTTTCTGGCAGGCAATCCCTTTGCGGACGTTCCCTCTTGGCGGCTGCAGTACGAGCGGAATCCGGAAAAGGGTCTCGAATTGTACTTCACGCCGCTGGCACAGCCGGCCGGTGGCTACGTGCAGACCCTCGGAATTCGCTGGAACCCGCAGGTGAAGCGCTACGAATCGCTCGACCGAAATTTTGAGCACTTCTTGGGCGAGCTGCCCTCGCTCGACATCCCGCAATCCCGGGGGCGCCTGTGAGCGGAGCGGCACAAGTCGCCGTTCTGCCCGCCGGGCGGGGCGAGCGCAGGCCGAGCGGGTGGGACAATCTCAAGCCGCTCGTTCCCTACGTACTGCGATACAAGCGCACCGGCTTCGTCGGTTTGCTGGCTCTGGTGGTGACCGGGATCGTCGGGGCCATGCCCCAGTTGGTCATCGGGATGACTGTCGATCTGCTGCGTGGCGCAGCACGGCCGCTTTCCACTCTGACCGGCACTTCACGAGCCCTTCTCCACCCTGTTCTTGCGATCTATGCCCCGTTGAACCGCGAGGCCTTGGGAATTTACTGTCTGCTGCTCGTGGCCATCATGCTGGTCAAGGGGTTCTTCTCCTACTGGACGCGCTGGATCCTGATTGGAATGTCGCGCGACATCGAATATGACCTCCGCAACGATTTGCTCGGTCGATTGCTCACCCTCGAGCCCGAGTTCTACGTGCGTAACCGCACCGGGGACCTGATGTCGCGCGCCACAAACGATTTGAACGCCGTGCGCATGGTGCTTGGCCCGGGCATCATGTACAGCGCGCAAACCATCACCACCATGGCTTTCGCGCTCTACTTCATGGTCAAGCTGTCGCCGGTTCTGACCGCTTGGGTCCTGATCCCCGTTCCCTTCGTGGTCGTGGCCGTATGGTTTTTCGGGCAGGTCATTCACCGCCTTTCCGAAGCAATTCAGGCCGCCCTGGGGGTCCTCTCGACGCGCGCGCAGGAAAACCTCACGGGCGTGCGAGTGATCCGCGCCTACGCGCAAGAGAAGTCGGAAACGGAGCGCTTCGATCAGGCCAATCGCGAATACGTCGACCGGAACATCAAACTCATCTCTACCTGGAGCTTGTTTTTTCCCGCGCTCTCCGTGCTGCTCGGACTGACCGCCGTGATTCTGCTGGCCGTCGGGGGCAAACAGGTGATGGATCATCGTGTCACGCTCGGCACGCTCACTGCGTTTTATACTTTCTTGATCCAGCTGACCTTCCCCATGATCGCCATCGGCTGGGTCACCAACATCTTTCAGCGCGGGGCAGCCTCTATGGGCCGGCTCAGCTACATCCTGAAGGCCGAGCCGAGGATCCGAGACGGCTCGAGTGCGGCACCGACGCCCGTCGAGGCGAACGGTCTGGCCAGCCAGGAGGCCGTCCACGGCGACGGGGATCGACCGACGAGCATTCGCGGCGACATCGAGTTTCGACATCTAACCTTCCGCTACCCCACCGCCGAAGACGGCGCAAACGGAAAGCCCGTATTGTCGGACATCAATCTGCACATTCCGGCGGGCACAACCCTGGCCATCGTGGGGCCGACGGGAAGCGGCAAATCGACGCTTGCCGCGCTCATGGCGCGTCTGTGGGAGGCCCCCGAGGGGTCCCTGCTCATCGACGGTCGCTCGATTCGCGAATACCCCCTCGCCGAGCTGCGGCGCTCGATCGGATACGTCCCCCAGGACACGTTCCTATTCAGCGAAACGCTGCGCGAGAACATTTCCTTCGGCGTCGTGGACACGGTCGAGGAGCACATTTATGAAGCCGCTGAAATCGCGGCCATCTCCGGCGAGATCGAAAGCTTTCCGCAGCGTTTCGACACACTGGTCGGCGAACGCGGCATCACGCTTTCCGGCGGCCAGAAGCAGCGGACTTCCATTGCCCGCGCGATCCTCCGGCAGCCGAGAATTCTGATCCTGGATGACGCTCTGGCCAACGTCGATACGGATACCGAGGAACAGATTCTCGGTCGCCTGCGCGAGCTGATGCGGCAGCGCACCACCATTGTCATTGCCCATCGCATTTCGACGATCAAGATGGCCGATCAGATCGTGGTCCTGCGCGACGGCTCGATCGTCGAACGAGGCAATCACGAGCAGCTGCTGGCCCAGGATGGCTACTACGCCGATCTTCATCAGAAACAATTGCTGGAGGAAGAACTGGCGCGCGAATGAGCGACTTCCGCGAAGAAGAGAAATTAGGAAAGGTCTACGACACGCAGCTGACGCGCCGCCTGGCTCACTATCTGCGCCCGTACCGTTGGCGCGTGGTGGTGGCGCTTTCCTTCACCATCGGCGTCAACGCCATGGAGCTCGTAGGGCCGTACGTGTTCGGCTTCGGCGTCGACAAGTACATTGTTCCCGGGTTTGCGGTGACGATTTCGCGACGCTCGGCCCTCTCCGGTTTGCTGTGGGTCTCGGTGACCTTCGCGGCCTCCCTTCTGTTGAGCTTCGGGTTGCAATACGCGCAGGTGCGCATCATGCAGTTGGTCGGACAAGAAACGATGTACGACCTGCGCAAAGAGATTTTCGAGCACCTGCAGCGGCTGCCCATGAGCTTTTTCGACCGCAGCCCGGTTGGCCGCCTGGTCACTCGTGTGACCACCGACGTCGATGCGCTGAATGACCTTTTTGCCTCGGGCATTGTGGCCATGCTGAACGATTTCGTGCTTCTCTTCGCCCTGGCCATCCTGTTGTTCTATTGGCACCACGTGCTGGCTCTGGTGACCTTTTCCCCGCTCCCCTTCATGGTTCTGATTACTTACCTCTTCCGCAACCAAGTCCGCGACGCGAACCGGCGCATTCGAACGGCCATTGCTCGCATCAATGCGTTCCTCCAGGAACATATCAGCGGGATGACCGTCGTGCAGCTCTTCAACCGCGAGCGCAAGGCGCGCGCCCAATTCGCCGATCTCAACCGAATCCATATGGAGGCTTACAAGGACGCCATCAACGCCTTCGCGTTCTTCTACCCGGCCGTTGAATTCCTGAGCTGGGGCGGAATCGCGCTGATCTATTTTGTCGGCGGGCTGCATGTGATCGGGGGAACGTTGACCATCGGCGTTCTGATCTCCTACATGATGTACGCACAGCGCTTCTTCCGGCCGATCCAGGACCTCAGCGACAAATTCAACATCCTGCAGAGCGCCATGGCCGCTTCCGAGCGTATCTTCAAATTGCTCGATGAACCGATCGGCCAAGCCAGCGCGGCGCCGGAACTCGGTGGGCTTGCCGCGCCGCGCGGGGAGATCGAGTTTCGCAACGTGTGGTTTGCCTATCACGGCGGCGCGAACCCCCGGGAAGAAGATTGGGTGCTGCGTGACGTCTCCTTCCGCGTCGAGCCGGGACAGACTCTGGCCATCGTCGGTCATACCGGCGCCGGAAAGACCACCATCATCCAGCTTTTGTTGCGGTTCTACGAAATCCAGCGTGGGGCGATTCTGCTCGACGGAATGGATATTCGCGAAATGGACGCCGAAGGACTGCGCCGGCTTTTCGGGATCGTGCTGCAGGACCCGTTTTTGTTCACCGGAACCCTGGGGTCAAACGTGAAGCTGGGCACGGAGGGAATCGACCGCGCCGTCGCCGAACGCGCCATGCGCGAAGTAGGCCTCGGGCCTTTCCTGGGGACCCTGCCGCAAGGCATCGACACCCAAGTCAGCGAGCGCGGGTCAACGCTGTCGGTCGGTCAGCGCCAACTTCTGAGCTTCGCGCGGGCCCTGGCCCACAACCCGAAATTCCTCATTCTCGACGAGGCAACCTCGAGCGTCGATACAAAGACGGAAATGCTGATACGCGAAGGGCTCGGCCGCCTGCTCGAAGGCCGCACGGCGCTGGTCATCGCCCATCGCCTGAGTACGATTCAACACGCCGACCGCATCCTCGTTTTTCACAAAGGCCGATTGCGCGAGCACGGATCGCATCAGGAACTCCTGGCCATGCGCGGAATCTACTACCGGCTCTATCAGCTTCAGTACAAAGAGCAGGAAATCGCCATGCCCATGGCGGGCCCCGGCGACGCTGGGTTATCGCATTCTCTGCCGGCCAATGACTGAGCCCGGCGACCGCCTCGGCCGGTCGAGGCGGTTGGCCCTGCGTGTCCCGCCGCCCGTTCGGGCCCTCCCCTGACCTCCACATGAGCCCGCCCACGGTGTTGCTCTCGGCCGGCGAAGCCTCCAGTGACATGTATGCGGCGCAGCTGGCCACGGCGCTCGGCGCGCGCAGGCAAGCTCGCCTCTTCGGCATGGGCGGCAAGCGTATGGCCGAAGCTGGAGTGGAACTGGTTGCCGATTACCGCGAGGTTTCGGTCGTCGGCATCACGGAAGTGCTGCACAAGATTCCTGCCGTAATCGGCGTGCAGCGCCGATTAGCGCGCGAAGCCGTCGAGCGGCGAGCCGCGCTGGGGATTCTGGTTGATTCGCCGGGCACGCATCTGGGCGTGGCGCGGCGTCTCAACAATGCCGGGATCCCGGTCGGCTACTTCATCGGTCCGCAACTCTGGGCCTGGCGGCCCGGACGAATACGCGTGGTGAGGCGGCTGGTGAAGCGCATGGTCGTGATTTTCCCGTTTGAGGAGAAGATCTACCGTGACGCGGGAGTGACTGTTGACTTCGTCGGGCACCCGCTGGTCGACCTGGCTTATCCCTCCAGGAGTAAAGAGGAATTCGCCGCGCAGAACGGGATGGACCTCAAGCGCCCCATCGTCGCTTTGCTGCCCGGAAGCCGCCCCAGCGAAATCGCGCGGAACTTTCCTCCGATTTTGGAAGCCTGCCTGCGACTCGCGAAGGGGACCGCGCGGATTCCGGGAATCCAATTCGTGCATGCCGCGGCCCCGGGCATAAGAAGAGAATTCTGGTCGGCCTACGAGAGGCCGGCCATTCCTCTCCAACGAGTCGAAGGCGCCACATATGATGTGTTGCACGTCGCGGACTGCGCCGTTGTGGCCAGCGGCACCGCCACGGTCGAAGCAGCACTGCTCGGTACACCCATGATCGTTGTCTATCGCGTCGCGCCGATAACCGCCCTGGTGCTCCGCCGCCTGTTGCGCACCCCGGCCGTCGGCATGGTCAACCTGATTGCCGGAAGGCTCGTGGCGCCGGAACTCATCCAGGATGAATTCAGGCCCGAGGCAGTCGAACGAGAAGTGCGACGCTTGCTCGGATCGACCTCGGCGCGAAGGGAGGCCCAAGCGGGACTGGCCAATGTCCGCGCCAGGCTCGGCTCGGGCGGCGCCATCGAACGCGCCGCGGACATCTTTGACACGATGCTGTCGGCCGGCGGGTCGGACAGGCCCCCCGAAACCGCGGGCGGTTAGGCCCTCGTTCGGGGCAACTGCAGGGCCGCCTTCGGTATCATAGGAGAGACGGTAATGGGCTTCTCCCGGAGAGAAATTCCCTTGCTTAGACCACGGCGAACTGTTTTTTCGATGGGTGTTCTCCTGCTACTGGCGACCTGCGCGGCTGCGCAAACGCCCCGCGCGTTTCCATTCCGCGCCACAAACTACGATGTACAGGTGAAGCTGCAACCCGACAGCCAGACGATCGTTGCCCTCGCCAAGGTGGATTTCGTCGCGGGTGAGGTCGGCAGAACCGTGCTCGTCGAGCTCCATCCTGACCTGCACATCGATTCCGTCACCACCGACAGCGGGAAGCAGGTCAGCTTTCAGCGGGATCTGAACAACCCGATGTACTTGAGTGTGGGATTGCCCGACACGGCCACTCCGGGAAAGCAGGTGTCCTTGGTTTTCAATTACCAGGGCCCCCTGTCGAATGAGCAGGACAGCCCGACCAAGGGGCTGAAGCTTGGGTCGGTCGATAAGACCTCCGCCTACCTGCTGCTGCCTGCGCGCTGGTTCCCCCTGACCGACTATCCTTCCAACCGCTATACGGGCACCTTCAAGATCATTGTTCCCGAATCGTTCGTGGTCGTGGGCACAGGAACATCTTCCTCGCCCGAGGTTGTGCCCGGCCTCCCCGGCGTGGGCAAGCCGGTCAACCAAGCCGCGTACACCTTTCACTGCGACCGTGCCGCACCGGTCGGTTCATTCGTGGCTGGCGCCCTGCAGCTCTCGCCGGTCGAGGCGGAGGGCTATCGCTTCCAGGTTTACACGGCGCCGGTGGAGGCAGCTAGCGCCACCGCCTACGGGCAGTCGCTGGCCCATATCCTGAGTTTTTATACCGACGCGCTCGGCGCGCTCGAAAGCCAGCCGAACCTGACCATCGCGCAGATGCCTGACGGCTCGGTTGACGGATTCTCGGCCCCGGGCGTGCTTTTCCTGAGCGCCCACATGTGGGCTCGTCGACCGAATGAAGAGCTGCTGGCCCAGCTGGCCGCCGGCCAGTGGTTCGGCGACCGCATTGTTCCGGCCACTGCCAACGACGTTTGGCTCACCGATGGGATGTCTCATTACCTCTCGGCCATGTACATGGAGCAGTCCGACGGGGTGGCCGGTCTCCATCAGGCCCTTGAGGATTTCGCGGTGGGCGCGCTGATGTATGAGAACGAAACCCCCATCGCGCAGGCCGAACAGCTCTCTCCCTACTCGGAGCCGTACGAATCGGTCATCGACGATAAGGGTGCCATGGTGTTCCACATGCTTCGCGCCCAGCTGGGCGACGACAATTTCTCCGCGTTGCTGAAGGAGTTCTACAGCCAGCATGCCGGGAAGACGGTGACCATCGACGATTTCGAAAAGCTCGCGGCCACCAAGGTGCCCGCCCCCAAGCCCGGAGATCCTCCGCTCAATCTCGTAGCGTTCTTTTCGCAGTGGCTCAACTCGACGGGCGTGCCCGAATTCAAGATGGACTACATTGTCTACCGCACGGTTCGGGGTTTTAAGGTGGTCGGCAAAGTTCATCAGGACCTGGACACGTTCCGCATGCCCATTGAAGTCGAAGTCCAAACCGAGGGTAACCCAGAGTACAAGAAGATTCTGGTCAGCGGGACGACTTCGCCCCTTGAAATCGATACCTTCGGCCGCCCGAAGCCGAACGGCATCATCATCGATCCGAATAACAACCTGCTGAAATCGAGCGCGAAATTGCGTGTGCGGGCGGCGGTCGCCCGGGGCGAAGGCCTGGCTTTGCAAGGAAAATATCTGGAGGCCATTCAGGAATACCAGCGGGCCTTGGATCTTGCGCCAAATAACTCCCTGGCGGACTTCCGCATGGGCGAGGCCATGTTCTACCAAAAGAACTATCAGGCCGCGGCCAACTCGTTCCGCGCGGCGCTGGGTGGCGACCTCGATCCGAAGTGGATCGATGTCTGGAGCCATATTTACATTGGAAAGATTTACGATTTGCTCGGGCAGAGGGAGCGCGCGGTCAACGAGTACAGCCTCGCGCAGCACACGAACGACGACACCGCCGGCGCGCAACAGGAAGCCGCGGCGTATCTGCAGAAGCCGTATACGGAGAATTCATCGGCGGCCGCTGCCTCGCCCACGCAATCCGGCGCTGGTCAGACAAACCCGCCGCAGCAGAAACCCGCCGCGGGCGATTCCGACCGTCCCGTGCTGAAGAAGCGCACGGACGACCAGCAACCCTAAATCGGTTCGAGCCCGCCAAGGGGCGCCCAGGGGATGCCCTTGTGCTGCACCATAACCTGGAACGCCTCGCCCATTCCTTCCGGGTAGACGAGCGTCTTAAACAGCAGGCGTCCGCGTGCCTTCCTCGTCTCGCTCTCGCCCGCCGATTCGATATCGGCAAAGTTAGACCTGCGCGCTAAGGCCAGAAGGAAATTCGACTGCGTAACCAAAGCACCCGGAAGCAGACCGCTCCGGCGGCCCCACAAATCGAGTGCGGTGAAATTCGCGTGGGCGGTAAGGTCCTGCCGGCCCGGGGCCCGATAAAAATCTTCGCTCGCGCGGTGACGCTCGTAGGCCAGCAGCGTGCCGCGCATGTGACGCTCGTCGTACAGCTCGCCTGCTGGGCGCCCGTAATCAATCGTCAGAACGAATCCGCGCCCGAGGCGTGCGCCGGCCTGCTGAATCCAGTCGCAGGCGGCCAGTCCGGCTTCGGCCTGTTGACCCGGGCGCAAGATAATTCCTTGCTGGGTGAAGTACTCCGCGATTCGCGTCGAGGATGGCCGACCGGTTTCCTCGCGAAAATCATCCCCGGCCAGTCCGACGTACAGCTCGCGGCACCCCGAGCGCAGCTCGACCACGCGATGCACGGGCAGCGCATCGATCAGCTCGTTCGACACAATGCAGCCTTCGGGAATCCGCTCGGGCATTTCGCTCGCCGAAGCAAATCGCCCTCCCTCGAGGTGCCGCACAAGTCGCTGGGCCTGCCCCGTTCGCCGGGCCGCGGATCGCTCGACCGCGACGTAGCGAACGACCCCGTAGAGTTCCGGAAACCGGTCGCACAGGAAGTCCAGGACGTCTCGGGCGAAAGCGCCCGTGCCAGCTCCCGCCTCGATCAGGAAAAACGGATCGGGCCGGCCAAGCGCGGACCACATCTCGTCGAATTGCCGCGCGAGCAAACGGGCGAAGACCGGGCGGACGTCTGCGTTCGTAAAGTAATCGCGGCGGGCCTGCTGATCGGGTGCCGAGTAGTAACCGTAGCGCGGATCGTACAGGCAGGCATCCATGTACTCGGCGAAGGTGATGGGGCCTTCGCTGCGGATCCGCTCGATGAGGACCGCACGGAGCGGAGTCGCCTCGCCTCGAACCGGCATCAGCCCCGCCGTTGAGGGTTCGATGTGAACATCTCGATGACGTAGTCGTGCAGGCAGTCGTACAGCTGCTTCTGGAACATCCAGGGAAACTGCGCGTGTTCGATTTCACGCGGCTCGAGGCAAAAGGTGTAGGGATCGACGTCCCACGGGGAGGGCCGCAAACAGATCCGGATCTCGACCCCCTCGCCGCGCGGGTGTGCCTCAAAGGCGAACAGGGGATGCTCGTACCGGAGGAGTTCCGCGCGAACCTTGGCGAGCATGCCCGGGGCGGTTTCCCATCCCATGTCAGGATTCCCGCTGCATGCCGCGCCAGACTTTTTCGAACGTCTGGAGTGCGTCCCGGTCAAACAGCACAAAGTAAATCTTCTCGAGCGAGCTGCCGCGCCGGAGGTGTTCGACCACTTCTCGCAGCATGATCTCGGCACATTGCTCGGTGGAAAACTGCGCAATGCCCGTGCCCACCGCCGGAAACGCAATCGTTTTCAGGCCCTTCTCGGCGGCAATGCGCAGCGAATGTGCCGTCGAACTGCGCAGGTCGGTTGCCGAAGTGCGTCCGCCCAATTCCATGCTGGCGGCGTGAATGACGTAGCGGGCCTTCAGCTTGCCGCCCGAGGTGATCGCCGCGCCGCCCACGGGGATGGTTCCGATTCGATCGCTTTCGACCTGGATGATCTCGCCGCCTTTTCTGCGGATGGCGCCGGCCACGCCGCCACCGTGCCTGAGATCGTTGTTCGCCGCGTTCACGATCGCATCCGTATCCATTTCCGTCAGATCACCCTCCAGCAAAATGATTTTGGCGGCGACAGGGGAGGCTTTCCCGGCTTCGATCTTCGATCGCTTTTTCCTGGGCCTCACGGCACTCTCTTTTCTCCGGCCGAATTGTATTCGTAGACGCCGCGACCGGATTTGCGTCCAAGCCGTCCGGCCCTCACATATTGGGCGAGCAGGGGGCACGGGCGGTATTTCTCGCCCAGCGTCCGATGCAGGTATTCGAGAATGCTTAAGCGAACATCCAGCCCGACCAAATCCACCAGTTCGAACGGTCCCATGGGGTGGTTCAGACCGAGCTTTAGCGCTCGATCGATGTCCTGGGCGCTGGCGATTCCCTCCTGCAGCATATAAAACGCTTCGTTCCCGATCATGGCGTTAATCCGGCTGGTGATGAAGCCCGGCGAGTCGCGCACGATCACGACCTCCTTGCCCATGCGCCGGCCTACTTCGGCGCAGGCCAGGACCGTTTCCTCCGACGTTTCAAGAGCGCGCACGATCTCGAGCAGCTTCATCTTCGGAACGGGATTGAAGAAATGCATGCCGAGACAATTCTCCGCGCGCGAAGTGATCGCCGCAATTTCCGTGATGGAAAGCGAGGACGTGTTGCTGGCCAGGATCGCGTTGGGCTTGGCGAACTTGTCAAACACGGTGAACATTTCCAGCTTCACTTCCATCTCCTCGGGCACCGCTTCGATCAGAAGATCGGCCTGCCGACAGACGTCCCCGGCCGACCGCGCCGTTTCGAAATTGGCCGACGCCCAATCGTGCTGCTCCGGAGTCAGCTTGCCGCGCGACAGGCCGTCCTCGAGCGATTGACGAATCCAGGCGACGCCCTGCGCGATCATTTCCGCCGATACATCCTCGAGAATCGTGCGATATCCGCCGACCAGCGCCGCATAGGCGATTCCTCGCCCCATGGTGCCCGCGCCAATCACGCCGATGGTCCGAATGTCCAAGGTTGCCTCGGGCGAACTCGTTTCTCACCCTGTCGGTGCGCTGGCGGCGCCGGAGCGATCAGCCGGCCCGCCGAGGCCTCAAAGGGGAAAAAGCCGAGCCGCATTATCGTATAGGATTTTCTGCCGTGCGGCCGCCGATAGGGGTAGCGCCCGAAATGTCTCGATATTTCCCCGGATCGCCGGAACACCCGGCCCCGGCCAGTCCGTTCCCCATAGTACTTTGTCGGCGATTTCTTCGAGTCTCGGAAAATAGTCGAGAAGCTTCTGCGGCGGAATACCGGAAACGTCCATGTACATGTTCCTGTGCCGCCGAACCAGGAAGAACGCCTCCTCCATCCACAGCGGGCGCCCGCCGTGGGCCAAAATGACGACTAAATCGGGGAAGTCGACGCCCACGTCGTCGGCCAGCATGGGCTGCGCATAGACGTTGCGAGCACCCGGAAAAATCGATGTGCCGGTGTGAATCATTACGGGCAGCCCAACCGCTTGCGCTCGCTCGTAGATCGAGCCGAGCGGCCCGAGGCCCCTGCGATACTCGTTCGGCGCGAAAAGCTGGTGCGAGGGATGCACCTTCAAGCCGCGGATGCCGATTCTTTTCAGGCGGTCGACTTCCGCCGCAGGGTCGGCAACATGCCGTGGGTGCACGGAGCCAAAGGCGAGCAGCCTCGCCGGGTCCGCCGAGCAGTAGCGCGCGATCCAATCGTTCACTTCCGGCGGAAATCCAATCACCTCCGGGCTGACGTAGTTGATCAAGCCCGCGCGTTCGATCTCGGCCGCATCGAGGAATTTCAGGAATTCCGCGGGGTTCGACGAGTACCTCACCACATCGTCGTAATCCGGGCGGCCCTTCTTGATCAGCTCGTGAGCGTGCGGCTTGAACATTTCGAGCGGCTGAATGTGGATGTGAATGTCGATGATCGGCATGGTTCAGCGTCGACCCCAGGTCTCCTCGAGGGCGCGTCGGGTGAACAGCTTCACCATTTCCCGGCGATAAACGGGCGTCGAGGCCGAAGTCGTCAGCGGCTTTCCGGTCTGAATCGCCGCGTGCGCCGTTTCTTCGGCGAGCACCGGATTCCACCGTCTGCCGACCAGCCATTCGCCCGCTTGCCGCACCAGAACGGGCGCCGGATTGACGGCCGTCAGGGCAATTCGCGCGTCGCGGCATACCCCCTGCCCGTCCACCTCCATGGCCACGGCCACGCCCGCCAGAGGATAATCGATCGAGTCACGCACGCGCAGTTTGTGATAAGCGCCCCGTAGTCCTGCCATGCGCGCCGGAACGAGGACCGCCGTCAGGATCTCCCCGCGACCTAGCGCGATGCGGTCCATGCCGTCGTTCTTGTAAAATTCCCGCAGCGGCAATCTGCGCAGCCCGCCGCTTCCGGCGATCTCAATTTCCGCATCGAGCACCAGCAAGGCCGGAGCGGAATCGCTCGACCACGCCGCCCAGCAGAATTTCCCGCCTGGCGCGACATGGCAGACCGGGCCGTCCTTCTTCAGGCATCCGCCGAGCGCCTGGCGCCAGAAGTGCGACTGGTTGTACCACCGGCAGCGCGTCTCCAGGCACAAGTTCCCGCCCAAGGTGCCCATATTGCGCTGCAGCGGACCGGCAATCGTCGCTACGGCTTGCGCGAGGACCGAAAATCTTTCACGCACCACCGGCGCGGCCAGCACCTCGGCGAGCGTCGTAAGCGCCCCAATGCGCAAGCCGTCGGGTTCGGAAAACGAAAGGCCCCTAAGCATGCGCAGCGGCTTCAGATCGACGAGCACGCGCGGCGAAAAGAGCCGCATCTGGAGATTCGGAATCACGTCCGTGCCGCCGGCGACGATCATCGCCTCGGCGCCGTGCTCGGTGAGCGTTCCGACCGCTTCCTCAACGCTCCGCGGCCGGGCCAGATGAAACGGCGCGGCGATCATCGGGGCCTCTCCCGATCCTCGGAGGGGGTCTGGGGCCCCTTGCCCTCGGCGCCGCGCTGCTTTCGCAGGGCCGCGAGAACCGCTTCGGGCGAAAAGGGAACGGTGTTGATGCGCACGCCGACCGCGTCGTAAATCGCGTTCGCAATCGCGGGAATCGTCGCGGCCAGCGAGCCTTCGCCCGCTTCTTTAGCGCCGAACGGACCTTCGGGGTCTTCGCTTTCGACGATGATGCATTCGATTTCCGGATTTTCGAGCGTGGTGGGAATCCGATACTCGAGCAGGGAAGGGTTCATAAGCCGGGCCCCGTTCCAGACCATTTCCTCCTCCATGGCCTGGCCGAATCCCATGTACACCGATCCGATCACTTGCCCTTCGACGGCCAGGGGATTGAGCGCTTTTCCGCAATCGTGCGCAGCGACGATCTTGTCGACGCGCACCCGCCCGGTTTCCGGATCGACAGTGACTTCCGCGACTTGCGCGCTGTAGCTGTAGGAAGGCGACGGCCCTACGCCCGCGCCCTTGAATTTCGCCCCGCGCGCCTCGTCCGGCGGCGTATAGGATCCCCGGGCGACCAGGGCACCATGAAAATCGATGGCCTTCCCCACCGCCTCATCGAAGCCGACGCGCACGCCCGGATCGTTCTTCTTGTGGATGACCTCGTCGGTCGACGTGAGTTCGTGAGGCCGGCACCCGAAATCCTCGGCCACGGCGGCGAAGATCTGGTCGCGCATGTTCTTGGCTGCTTCGATCGAGGCGTTGCCGGCCATGAAGGTCACGCGGCTTGAATAACTGCCGAGGTCGATGGGCGTCAGCGCCGTGTCGGCGGCGATCAGCTTGATGCGCTCGGGACGAACGCCCAGTACCTCCGCCACGACTTGCACCTGCATGGTGTCCGAACCCTGGCCGATATCCGATGCGCCGGAATACACGGTCACCGCGGCATCCCGGTCGATTTTGATGTTCACGGTCGTGTGCGGCATGTTGGAACGAATGATCGGATTCGCCGCGCCGCTGACGTAATGGCTGCAGGCCATCCCCATGCCTTTGCCGTAGGGCAGCTTGCCTCGCTTCGCGCGCCAGCCGGACCGCTCGACGACCTTCTCGATGCACTCCGGCAAGCCATAGCTCGTTACACGCAGGCCGTTCACTGTAACGCACGGCGCGCGCAGCAAATTTCTGCAGCGCAGTTCGGCAGGATCGATGTCCGCTATCTCGGCGAGACGGTCGAGCATGGATTCGAACGCGAAACGGACATTGACGGTGCCGTGGCCGCGCATGGCGCCGCAGGCCGGCTTGTTGGTCAGCACGCGATAGCCGTCATAGCGGACGGCAGGCACGTCGTAGATGGCCCCGAGCAACGCTCCGGAATAGAGCACGGTGACCGGTCCGAACCCGCAGTATGCGCCGCCGTCCTGGATGACGCGGGCTTCGACCGCCGCGATTTTGCCCTCTCGCGTGATGCCCATTTTCAAATCGACAATCGTTCGCGGACGGCCGCGGTGCGCGTAAAAAACCTCCTCGCGCGTGTAGGTGATTTTGACCGGCTTCTTGGTCTTCTTGGCCAGCACGGCTGCGGCGACTTCAATCGGAATGACTTCGCTCTTTCCGCCGAAGCCGCTGCCGATGAGCGGCTTGATTACCCGGATGCGGTTCATGGGGAGCTCGCACACCTCGGAAATCGTGCGGTGCAGGTAATAGGGAACCTGCGTCGAGGAATACACGGTCATGCGGCCGTCCGGTTCCCAAATGGCCAGCGTCGAGTGCGGCTCCATCGCCGCATGGTTCACTTCGCCGGCCACGTAGCGCTGCTCGGAAACGAAAGCGGCTTGGCGAAATCCGGCTTCTACATCGCCGAACACGTGGTGGTATTCCTTCTCGATGTTGTGAGGGCGCGAGGCATGGATCCAGTCCGACTCCGCCTGCATCGATTTCTCCGGATCGAGCCAGGCGCCGAGCGGCTGGTATTCTACGCGAATCAAGTCGAGGGCCTGCTCAGCAACTTCCGCTGACGTCGCTGCAACGGCAGCAACGTTGTCGCCGATGTAACGGACCTTATCGACCGCGAAGACACATTCATCGTGCCCGATCGGCAAAATCCCGTACGGAGTGGGCGCATCCCGTCCTGTAGCGATGCCGCGCACACCATCGAGCCCCTCGGCAACCGAGGTGTCGATCCGAACGATCCGCGCGTGAGGATAGGGCGAATGGAGAATCCGCCCGATGAGCATCCCGGGCACGGTGAGATCATCGGCATACTTCCCGAGCCCGAGAATTTTCGTACGCGCATCGGTCATCGGCATGGGCTTGCCGACCGTAGTGGTCTTCGCGCTGGCCGTCATCGTTCAGCCCCCCGGCCGGCAGGAGCGGCCTGCTCGCCTTGCCTTCGGTGCTTCTCAACCGCATATCTCACCGACTCGTAGATCTGCATGTAACCCGTGCAACGGCAGAGGTTGCTCGAAAGGGCCTCGCGAATCTCCTCCAGCGAGGGATGGGGATTCCTCTCGAGCAGCGCTACGGTTGTAATCAAGAATCCCGGTGTGCAGAAACCGCACTGCGCGCCGGCGCGTTCGACCCAGCCTTCCTGTACCGGATCGAGTGCTCCGGCCGCGCCAAGGCCCTCGACCGTAACAATGTCCGATCCTTCGTAGCTGGCGGCCAGGGCCACGCAGGAAAGCATGGGAACGCCGTCAATCAGCACCGCGCAGCAGCCGCAGCTTGAATCGTCGCAGCCGCGCTTGGTTCCCGTGAGGGCCAGGTCCTCCCTGAGCGCATCGAGCAGCAGCCGATTCGGCGCTGCGGCGAATTCACGCTCTTCTCCGTTCACACAAAGACGGATCAGTTGCTTTTGCATCTTGCTACCCCAGTGCCTCGAGTTTCCGCTCGTCGTAGCCGAGGATGACCTGCTGGCCCCCAATCACCACCGGACGACGAATCAGGTTTGGCTCTCGGGCCATAAGCTTCAGGGCTTCGGCGCGCGACGGCGGATGCTCCTTCATCTTTCGCTTGCGGTAGAGCTCGTTTCGTGGATTGAGGAATTCCAGATAGTCGCGGCCGCGCGTTAAGCGATCGAGCTCCCTGACGCTCAGCCGCTCCTGGCTCAAATCGCGCAGTTCGAGTTCTACCCCCTTCGCCTGCAAGAGACCTCTTGCTTTGCGGCAGGAAGTTCAAGTCGGCTTGTAGAGGAAACGGATTCGGGGTCTGTTCATTGGTTTCCTGGATGAAGGGTTCGGGATTTAATTCACCTTCTCGCCGTCAGTATCGCGGGACGGCCGGATCAATTTCCCGAGACCAACGGTCGATTCCGCCCGCCATCGAGCGCGCCCGCCCGATTCCCTGCGACCTGAGCCAAGCTGCCGCATCGAGGCTGCGCATTCCGTGGTGGCAAAACAGAATGACCTCTTCCGCGTTCCCGAAACGAGCCAACTGGGCCGGGATTTCGCGCAAGGGAATCAGGGTCGCGCCTTCGATCCGGCAAAGATCGTGCTCCCAGTGCTCGCGCACATCCACGAACAGAAATGACGCGCCCCTCCCCAGCCGTTCTTCGACGCTGCGCGGGTCGATTTCCATCTCACGATCAGGTTCGTTCGGCATCAATTATCCAAAATCGGCGACGGCTGAATACGCATGCTCCCGGACACCCAGGGCCTCCAGGCGGCTGGCCTCGAGCTCGGAGAGATACTCTCGCCGGCTGGCCGGGCGCACGACCCAGCGCGCAAGCCAATCCTCGAAATCGCCCAGGCGGCGCGTCTGCTCGTGATAGTCGGAAAAGAACGCATGATCGCGCCCGTAGTAGCCCTGCACGGGAGAGGGATGCGCGCCCCACGGCTCTTCGACAACCGCCGCCACAAGAAATCCGGGAATGAGCGTGCGGTTGGGGTCCGAAGCGATCACCTCGCGCTCCACGATTTCCTCGGCAACCAGAATCGTTTTCCGCGACGCGCGGGCGCCGTCCACCGCCACACCCAGGCTGCCCCACAGATGCGCGTTGCCCTCCGCGTCGGCGCGCTGCACCTGGATGATGGCCACGTCCGGGCGCAGCGCCCTTACGGCGACCAGTTCTTCCTCACTCACAGGAGAGGAAAACTCGCGCAGGTTTCCGTTCGTCTTCAGCAGGTCGCTGCCGAGCGTCGAATAGGTGGGCATGAACGGCACGCCCATGGCGCCCGCGTGCAAGGCGAGCGCCAGCGTAAAATTCGAATAATCGACCATTTCGATTCGCCGCGGGATGTTCCGCTCCACCGCACGGCGGAAGCAATAGCCCACGCCGGCCGAGACGTTTCCCACCCAAGCCGCCATGACGCGCGAAACGCATCCCGCGCCGATCATCTGGTCGAAGAGGATGTCGGAAATGGGTCCCACGAGCGTCAAATCCCGGCGGCCTTGGCGAATCATCTCCTGCCCGGCCGAAAACGGGATCATCTGTTCCAGCTGCGCGCCCATCAGCACGATCGAGCCCGACGGGACGTGCCGCCCGACGGCCTCGCGCATGGTCATCTGCTTGGACGAAGTGCTCATCTTGCCCGAGTCCAGACATGATGCGGATCGAGCTCGCGCAGCACGGCAAGCTCCTCTTCGCTCGGAGGAAGCGTCTCGACCAGTTCATCGGCAACGCGCAACGTCCAGCCCGTATTTTCAAGCACTTCCTCGACGCTGACGCCCGGATGTACGGAGGCAAGATAGGCTTCTGCATCCGATCCAAAGCGCAGCAGGCCGAGCGTTGTAATGATCGCCGAGGGCCCCGATCCGGCCGGCAACCCCTCGGTCCGACGCCACCGGTTCCCCGATCCGTATCCGGGAGAAGTGATGTGGGTGACCCGCTCGACAAGCCGGCTAGGCTCGTGGGCGAGCAAGACAATCGTGCGCTGCGCAAGACAGGCGATATCGCACGCGCCGCCCGATCCCGGCAGCCTTTGCCGCTCCTGATTGCGCCGGCCCCAGGTGGTGTTGAGATTGCCGAAGCGGTCCACTTCCGCGGCCCCCAGAAAACCGACCTCGACGCGCCCTTGCTGCAGCAGTCCCATCACGTCGATCATCTGGCCGCATTCGGTCGCCCCGCGCAGGTTCGGCGGGTCGCCCATGGTGTACAGCAGCTCAGGCGAGGGCGTTTGGCGGATGATGCCGTTCTCGAACAGGCCGATCGCGTGCGGCGCATGCGTTCGCCGAGCGAGCAGGAAGGCAAGCATGGGCAAGCGCATGCCCACAAAGACGAGTTCGCCGTCGGCAATCTCACGTGCGGCGGCGACAACCATGAGCTCGCTGAGCGTCGAGGCGTGTGCCGCCAGATCTGTTTCGGAACGTGTCGCCACTTCCCTTAGTCCATGTTCCCTTTGGGCGCAACCCACTTTGGTTCGACGTCCTGAATCTCGTTCACGAGCTTGATGTCTTCCGGTTGGGGAAGCGTTTGCCCGGCGTGCTCGGCGAAGGCGGCCGGTGAAAGCAGTTCGCCCGTGACGCTGTAGGGCTGGTTCGCGAATTCGCCGATGTGCCGGTTGAACTTGAGGCTGGGAACGTAGAGCTTCGGCTGGCCGGCGGGAACGTGCCGGTTGATCTGGTCGATCAACTTTTGGCACTCGAGATAGTAGAGCCGGCGATTGTGCTCGTTCATGTGGCCCAAATCGGCTTCCTCTTGCGTTTGCGCCTCATCGTAGCGGCCCTTGAGACCCCAGACGTAGAACCAATGCGCCGAGCTCGACTGATCAACACCGAACAGGTCATAGCTCACCGGAATCCACTTGTTCACGTATTTCTGCACAATGTCCAGCGGGACGACCCCGGCCTTTACGACGCGCTTCAGGCCGTCGTGGCCGGTGCCCAGGTGGAATGATTCTTCCCTGAGCATGGGGTTCATCGACTCGGCGAGCGGCGCGAAGCCCGAGTAGCTCAACATGGTGAGCTGAAACTTGCCGTCGCGATCGACGAAATCCGTGTAGGTGAAGAAGTCGAGCCAGTTGTCAACGATCTGATTGAAGGCGCCCAGCAGCCGCTTGGATTCAAAGGCGCGCCGCTCGAGCATTTTTTGCGCTTCAACCCGTCCTCCATACCCGAAGTTCGCGATCAGCAGGTGGCACATCTGCCAACCGTGCCGCATTTCTTCGGTGACCACGCGGCACAGCGATTTCCGGTCGTGCTCGCTCGGCGAATGCTCGAAGAGGCGCCGCTGCTGCTCGACGGACGCAAACTCGGTATCCCCCTGATAGACGATCAGGTTGAGCAAGCCGTCCCGGATGCGCTGATCCGGAATCTCCAGAACGCGCCGCCATTTCGGGCGCCCCTTAAAAGCGCCGAACTCGATTTCGTTCGATCGCGTCGGCCCAAACTTCGCCTCAAACTTATAATTGTCGATCTCCGGGTAGTTGACGCCGATGTCGCTGCGCCAGGCGCGGAAGAGGTCGACCCAATCATCGAAGGTGGTAATTCGTGCTGCAGCCATGATCTTGCTCCTTCACAGACTCTGATCCGAAGGCCGGCCCTTCCCGGCACGCTCAGGCGCCGCGGAAGTTCGGCTTGCGCTTCTCAAAGAAGGCATTGAGCCCCTCCAGGCAATCCTCGGACTCAAAACAATGCAGCTGGAGGCGAATCTCTTCGTCCAGCTTTTCCTCGAGCGTGCGGCGGTCGTCGGCCAGGATCGTCCGCTTCACGTCCCGCAGGGCGACGGGAGGCATCGCGGCGAGGTTCTCCGCCAGTTGTCGCGCTTCGGCCACAAACTGGTCGGAGGCGAACACGCGATTCACGATGCCCAGGCGCAGAGCGTCCTCCGCGCTCAGGGTTTCCGCGGTGTAAAACAACTCCGCGGCCAGGGCCAGTCCCACGATGCGCGGAAGAAAGTACGTTCCGCCGAAATCGGGGTAGAGGCCCACGTTGGCGAAGGATTCGGCAAACCGGGCCTGGTCGGAGGCGACGCGCATGTCGCAAGCCAAAGCCAGGTTCATTCCTCCGCCGGCCGCGGGGCCGTTGACGGCGGCGATCACCGGCTTGGTCATCGTGGCGATGGCCACGCAAATTTCCTTTCCCGAGACGAGCAGGGCCTCGAGCTCATGCGAGGCGCGCCGCTTGCGCACGTCCCGCAGAAGGTCGAGATCGCCCCCGGCGCAGAACGCGCGCCCCGCCCCGGTGATCATCACCGCGCGGACCTGCTTGTCATCGGCCGCGCGAAGCAGCGCGTGAACGAGCGAGCGGCCCATCTCCGGGGTCAACGCGTTGAGCTTCTGCGGCCGGTTGAGCCGCAGGGTCAGGAGCGCACCCGAGCGTTCTTCGATCACCACGGGACTGAGCGCTTGCTGTTCGGTGGCGGACATCTTCCTCCCCGGTGGCTAGTTCAAAGTCTTTAGAAGCGCGGCCAATTTCTTGAAATAGCGCATTTTCACGCCGCGCGCCGTGGCCCCGTTCAGGCCGCTGGTCGAGGGCAATACGAAGACCTGCGCGCCGTACAAAAGCTCCTTCTGCAAGCCAAGCTTGCAGGGACGCCCGGCGAATTTCTCGTACACCATCTTCCCGTTGAACGCGATGACTCGCGGACGAAATTCGTCGAGCTTGCGCGCCAGCAGCACGCGCCCCTCGGCAAACTCTTGCCGCTCAATTTCCTCGAATCCGCGGGTCGGCCGCTTCACGAGGTCGGTCATTCCGATACCGAACTCGAGAATGCGACGGTCGTCGCCATAGGCCAGCGGCTCGGGGATCACGCCCGATTCGTACATCATGGGCCAGAACTGGTTGGTGCGGCCCGCGTAATAGTGACCGACCCGCGCCGACCGATCTCCCGGATTTGCCCCCACCACGATCAGTTTCATTCCCTTGCGAAGAAAATCGGGTAGTGTGCGCATTCAATCCTTCAGGTTTACCCAGACGCTCTTCGTCTGCGTATAGGATTCGAGCGCTGCCCTGCCCAGTTCGCGCCCGTACCCACTCATCTTATAACCCCCAAACGGTGAGGCCGCGTCGTAGTTGTTGTAGGTGTTAATCCACACGGTTCCGGCTTGGAGCCTTCGGGCGATGCGATGCGCCTTCGCGATGTCCCGTGTCCAGACGGCCGCGGCCAGCCCGTAGGGATTGCTGTTGGCCTCGCGCACGGCCTCTTCGATATCGGAGAATTCGATGGTCGCCAGCACGGGACCGAAGATCTCCTCGCGCGCGATGGTCATGTCGTTGCGGACGGCGTCGAAGACGGTCGGCTCGACGAAGCAGCCCCTGCCGTTCCCGAACGAGGCGCGCCCGCCGCCGGCGACCAGCTGCGCGCCTTCCGATTTCCCCTTTTCGATGTAGGCGAGAACGTTTTTCATCTGCTGTTCACTCACGAGCGAGCCAAACCGCGTTTGGGGATCGAGCGGATCGCCCGGCTGCATCTGCCTTGCCCGCCCGGCCAGCTTCTCGACGAACTCGTCGTGGATTTTCTTCTCAACAAACAGCCGCGAGCCCGCCGCGCAGACCTCCCCCTTGCCATAGAAAATCCCGATGGTCGCGCCGCGAACCGCACCTTCCAGGTCGGCATCGGCGAGGACAATGTTGGGCGACTTGCCGCCAAGCTCAAGCGTCACCCGCTTGAGCGTTCCCGCGGCCTCGCGAGCAATCTCCTGGCCCGTCCGCGTCGAACCGGTAAAAGCGATCTTGGCGACCTCGGGATGCTTGACGAGCGCTTGCCCAAGCGCCGGACTCGAGCCGGTCAGGACATTCAACACGCCCTCGGGCAGACCGGCCTCCTCGGCCAGTTCGGCGAGGCGCAGCGCGGTGAGAGAAGTCCACGGCGAAGGCTTCAGCACGACCGTGTTGCCGGTGGCCAGCGCGGGCGCCACCTTCCAGGAGGCAAGCAACAGGGGGAAATTCCACGGAACGATCGCCGCCACCACGCCGAGCGGCTCGGGTAGCGTGTAATTTAGGAAGGGGCCACGAACGGGAACCGTTTCGCCCTGAATTTTCGTGGCCCAGCCCGCATAGTAGCGAAAAACTTCCGCAGCCATAGGCAGGTCCACATGGCGCGACTCGAAGATCGGCTTGCCGTTGTCGAGCGTTTCGAGCGTGCCCAGCTGTTCGTTGTGGCGATCGATCAGGTCACCGATTTTCCAGAGGATCCGTCCGCGGTCGGCCGAGCTCATCTCCGCCCAGCTGCCTCGGAGAAAGGCGCGGCTGGCGGCCTGGACCGCAGCGTCTGCGTCGCGGGCGTCCGCATCGGCCAGCTGGGTCAGAGTTTCACCGGTCGCTGGATTGAGCGACGGGAAAAACTTGCCCGAACAGGGCTCGACCCATCGGCCGCCGATAAACAGGCGCCCGGGCTTGATCTCGATTTGTGGCGCGGTGCCCAACCCTGTCCCTTACTTGCCCCTAAACTCGGGCTGGCGTTTTTCGACGTAGGCCTTTAGGCCTTCCTTGGCGTCCTCGCTCGTGAACAGCAGCTGCTGCAGCTCGCGCTCGATTCCGAGCGCTTCACCGAAGCCAACCTCTGATCCGGTCACCACGGCGCGCTTAATACGGCCGACCGCACGCGAGGCCTTGTTCGGCGGGCAAAACTGCCGCGCGTAGGCCGTCAGGTCGTCCCAGAAATTCTCGCGCTCATAGATGTAGTGGATCAGCCCGAACTCGAGGGCCTCTTCAAAGCTGAACGTGCGCCCGGTGGCCATCAGCTCGATGGCCCGGGCCCGCCCAATCACCCGTGAAAGCCTCTGCGTGCCGCCGGTCCCCGGCAAAACGCCCAGATTCACCTCCGGCAGCCCAATCTTGCCCGCTTCTTTCCTGGCGATACGGATGTCGCAGGCCAGCGCAATCTCCAGTCCGCCGCCCACGGTGTGGCCATTGAGCGCGGCAATGACCAGCTTGGGCGTCTGCTCTAGCCGGCAAAGCGTCTCGTTGGCATGAAGGCAGAAATAGTATTTGAACTGCGGGTCCACCTTGGCCAGCATGGGAATGCTGGCTCCCGCAGAGAAAAACTTCTCGCCCGCGCCGCGCAGGACTACGACGTGCACGGCATCGTCCATGCGCGCCTGCAGAATGGCTGCATCGAGTTGCTGCATCATCTCGTAGGTATAGGTGTTGGCCGGCGGATCGTCCATCTGGATCGTGGCCACCCCCGCTTCCACCGCGTATTGAATGAGCTGCTTCTGCTCAACCGCTTGCATCGTCGCCATGCTTCCTCCGTCAGAGAATGGAATCGAAAAGGGCCGATCAGCGAACGGCGCGCTGCGCGACGGCTAGCCGCCGGGGCCCGAGTTGGGCTGGTTTCGCGCGCCTCGCTCGGTGCCCGCTGGGGACCCCGCGCAAGAATATCCCGGTCATCACTTCGGCCAGCGGATCGGCCCCCGGGTCGATGTCCGCCCGGTGCCAGGTGTAGACCCAGTTCATCATCCCGAAAAGCGAAAGGACGGCCACTCGCGGGTCGAGACCCTCGGCCCATCCGCTCGGGTGAAGGTCCTTGAAGATCCCGACCGCAATTTCATAATACCTCCGTTTGATGGCAAAGACTTCCTTGCGGTACTCGCCCTCAAGGGAGTCGTCTTCATGCGAGAGCAGCTTCATCTCGACCGGATGGCGCAGAAAATAATCGAGATGATTGTGCACCAGGATGCGCAGACGTTCGGCCGGGCTCTCGACACCCTGCAAGCGCCCGTTGAGCCGTGCGACCACCGTCTTGAACGTGTAGACCTGAATCAGATAGAGCAGCCTCTGCTTGCTCTCGATGTAGTAGTACAAGCCGGCCAGGGAAACACCCGTTGCGCGGCTGATGTCGCGCATGGACGCTCCTTCGTATCCCTTGGCGTAGAACACACGGGCTGCGCAGCTCAGAATGCGCTCGAGTTTTCGCTGGGAAACCGGTGATCGGCCTGGCACCAGGGCTGCCCTTCCGCACGAATGCCTGATCGAACGTTCGTTCGATAATTCAGGATAGCGGCGCGGCCCCCGGCTGTCAAGGTTGCTCGGCCGTCGGCTTTGAGGCCCCCTGCGCGCCCTTTTGGTACTATGAGCCGAGACAGTCCGGTTTCCAGTGGATGCGCTAATGGAATCTCCTCTGCTCAGCCATCATGAATCGGTGGGCGCGAAACTCGGGAACTACTTCGGGTGTGTCTTGCCGGATGTCTTCACGGATTGGAGGGAGGAATGGCGAAACGCGCGCGAGAACGTTGCGCTGTTCGATGCGAACTGGCTGGGCTCAACCGTGTTCCGCGGTCCCGACCGCGTGCGTTATCTGAACGCGATCGTCACCGCCGATCTTCGTTCGCTCGGCGAATCGGAGGGAACCATCGCGCTGCTTCTCGATCCGCGCGCGCATATCCTGGCCGAGCTCGAGATCTACCGCGGGCGCGATGAGCTCCTGGTGCTTTCCAATCGGGCTGTCCGCGGCCGCACGAACTCGACCTTCGACCGATACATCATCATGGACGAGGTCGACATGGAGGACGCCAGCGACCGCCTGGGCATCATCGCCCTGGAGGGTCCCCGCGCCGGAATCGTTCTCGCGCAGGCGACGGGCTTTTCGCTCGACGGCTTTGCCGAGTATGCCGGCCAGAAGGTCGACCTGGACGGGGTTGGATGCTTCCTCACACGACGCTCGCATTTTGGCAGCCCGGGATTTCAGGTGATTGCGCCGCGCGAGAGGCTCGTTACGCTCTGGTCGGACCTGTACGGCATGGTTCACGCCAGCGGCGGAGCGGCCGTGGGGATGAAGGCGCTCGATGCGCTTCGCCTCGAGGCTGGCGTGCCGTGGTTTCCCCTGGACTTTGACGATACGGTGATCCCGCTGGAAGCGGCACTCGAATCGACCCACCTCAGCTTCACGAAGGGCTGTTACCCAGGCCAGGAAATTGTCGAACGCGTTCGTTCGCGCGGACACGTGAACCGGCGCCGCGTGCGGCTGGCTTTCTCGACCGGCGAGCCGCCCGCGCCCGGCGCAAGCCTGCGCGCGGATACATCCGAAGTCGGTCACGTCACGAGCGCAGCGTTTTCGCCCGCGGCGGGGGTCCCCATCGGAATGGGCTACCTGCGCAGTGAATACTCTTCTCCGGGCACCGCGGTGCAGCTCGATGGCAGAACGGCGACCGTTCTCGCTGACGGGAACGGCGGATTTGGCTCTAAGAGGCAGACAGGTTGAGCGATTTGCGGAAACTGCCCCGCTCGGCATCGATCTTCCTCTGCAGTTGCATGATGCCGTACAGCAAGGCCTCCGGACGCGGCGGGCAGCCGGGAACATAGACGTCCACCGGAATCACCTGATTGACTCCCTGGACGACCGCGTAATTGTTGAAAACTCCGCCCGAGGTGGCACAGGCACCCATGGAAATCACCCATTTCGGTTCCGGCATCTGTTCGTATAGATGGCGAATCACCGGGGCCATCTTCTGCGAAACGCGGCCGGCGATGATCATGAGGTCCGATTGCCGCGGCGAGCCCCGGAACACCTCCGCGCCAAAACGAGCCACGTCATACCGGGAGGCGGCCATGGACATCATCTCGATCGCACAGCAGGCCAGCCCGAAAGACATGGGCCAGAGTGAACTTCGCCGCGCCCAATTCACCACCTTGTCGAGCGAGGTGAACAGGATGCCTTCGTCCTTCAGAAAATTCCCGTCCTCGCCGGGCCTTTCCAGCGTGGCGCCCTTAGAGAGTTCGATGGCCATTGCCGAATTGCCTCTCCTTCGAACTATTCTTGCATGTTGTCCACCGCATTTGCAAAGCCGTCATCCCAGAGACAGCACACACTAAGCTAGGGATCACTCCGGATTGTGGGTGCAACGCAACCCCGACTCGCTGGCGATTCCCGGGGGGCATTTTTCGACCGGCCGGCAAGGATGGGGCGGCGCTTTCGGCCGGATGGGCGGGTAGCTCCCCACCAAGGTATGTCACGGAAATCATTGACACTTCCGGCTCTGAAACAGATAATCTGTCCCGTCAGCGCCGCTGATCGGTTTGAGCCTTCGCCCACGGCTGAATCGGCAGCGTCACTTGGGAAGGAAAGAGGTTTTTGAGCTCGCTCTGCGCACTGGTTCTCTGGCTCGCGCCGGCTGCCAACCCGATCACCGACTACTGGCACCGGAACATGGATCCGCTGACCAATCCCTTCCGCGGCCTCTACCAGCTGAACGCCTTCGACCTCGCGATCATGCTGCCGTATTTCGCGGTCATGGTCGTCTTGGCCGCCTACGGAATTCATCGCTACACGCTCGTCTACAACTATTTCAAGAATCGCCGCAACGTGGCCGGCCCGCCGCCCGAGATCGACTCCTGGCCGAAGGTCACCGTCCAGCTGCCCATTTACAATGAGCGCTACGTAATCGAGCGCCTCATCGAGGCCGTGGCGCAATTTGATTATCCCCACGAGCTGCTGGAGATCCAGGTCCTCGACGATTCAACCGACGAGACGCAGGCCGTCGCGCGCGCCGCCACCGAACGCCACCGCGCTCTGGGCGTGCCCATCTCCTACATTCACCGTCAGAATCGCCGGGGCTTTAAAGCGGGCGCGCTGCAGGAGGGCCTCAGAGTCGCCAGCGGCGAGCTCGTGGCCATTTTCGACGCGGACTTCATTCCGCCCGCCGATTTCCTTCGCCGCACCGTGCCGTATTTCGTCAACCCGAAGCTCGCCATGGTGCAGACGCGCTGGAGCTACATCAACCGCAACTACTCCCCGCTCACCGAAGTCGAGGCGATTCTGCTCGACGGCCATTTCGCCATCGAGCACTCCTCGCGCTTCCGCAGCCACCTATTCTTTAATTTCAACGGCACGGCCGGGCTCTGGCGCCTGGCTGCGATCGACGATGCGGGCGGGTGGCAGCACGACACTCTCACCGAGGACACCGACCTGTCCTACCGAGCACAGCTTCGCGGCTGGCACTTCCTGTATTTGCCGGAGATCGACTGCCCGTCCGAGCTGCCCGTCGAAATGAATGCCTTCAAAGCCCAGCAGGCGCGCTGGGCCAAGGGCCTGATGCAGACGGCGAAAAAGGTCCTGCCTCTCGTGCTGCGCTCGAACGTCTCGACCGAAGTCAAAGCCGAAGCCTTCTTCCACCTCACTGCCAACATCAGCTATCCGCTGATGGTGTTTCTCTCCATCATTCTCCTGCCGGCCATGATCGTGCGTTTCTATCAAGGCTGGTTCCAGGTCATCGTCATCGACCTGCCGCTGTTTATGGCCTCCACGTGCTCGATTTCCTCCTTCTATCTGGCCGCCGAGCGGGCGTTTTATCCGAAGACCTGGAAACGCACGTTCCTCTTCCTGCCGTTCGTCATGGCGGTGGGCATTGGGATTTCCGTGCGTAACGCCCTGGCTGTCATCGAGGCAATTTTCGGGATCAAATCGGAATTTGTCCGTACGCCGAAGTACCGCATCGAAGCCAAGCCCAGGCCATCCGTCCCGGCCGCGGAGGAAGCGCGGAAAGCCGAGGGAGAACAAACCGCCTGGGTGAAGAAGAGCTACCGCAAGGGCGCCGGCCTGATGCCGTTTGTCGAAGTGGGGCTCGGTTTGTACTTCGCTCTGACGGTCGCCTACGCCATCCAGATGGAGAACTACGCGACGGTCCCCTTCCTGATTCTGTTTGTCTGGGGCTATCTCTATACGGGCCTCATGTCTCTCGGCCAAACCTACCTCGAGCGCCTGGGGTTCGGCCTCAGCGAAACCGCCCCCGCACCGGTCACTGCCTCGGAAGCGCCCGCCGCGTCTCCAACCCTCCCGACTTTCTAGGCCAACTCTGAGGAACCGTCGATCCGACGCTTACATTGAACCCGCTGCCCGGGATCGCGCGCATCACCACGCCGCGACAGGACAGCACGGCGACGTAGTGCAGGGTGGTTCGCGGGCTTGCATGCGGCGCCGTGGTTTTGCTGAACAAACTCGACAGAAACCCATCCGCAACCAGGAAGAAAACCCCTTCAGAAAGGAACAGCCATAGCAACCAGAGCCGGTGCGTCTTGCTCAGGGCTGCAGCCGCTTGGCCTCCGTCCAGAATCCAAACAGGGATCAGATTCAACACGTTCAGCATCGCGCTTGCGCCGGGAGCGGCTCTGCAAAGCGGCTACTTCTCGAGCGAGGACCGCTCCTCGAACGGCTCCTGTGTTACTCTTCGGCGGAAATCGTCTACATTACTGCTGGTTCGTGTTGGGCGGATGGAGAAGTGACTCTCTTCAGTGCGGCACAGTATCTGCTCTTCATCCTGATCGTGACTGCCCTCGTGAAGCCGTTGGGCGGGTACCTCGAGCGCGTGTTTACGAGGAAACGAACGGCGCTCGACCGTCTCTGCGTTCCGATTGAGACATTTCTGTATCGGGTCACCCGCGTCAACCCCGCCGCGGAAATGACCTTCACCGAATACGCGACCTCCTTTGCCTTCTTCGGCCTGATCGGCACGCTCGTGCTATACGCCATCCTTCGATTGCAAAGCTTTCTTCCCTGGTATTTTCCGCAGTATCAGACTACCCGTCTGTCTCCGGACTTGGCATTCAACACATCGATCAGCTTCTCGACCACCACAACCTGGCAGACCTACGGCGGCGAAACAACCATGAGCTACTGTAGCCAGATGGTGGGGCTCTGCGCGCAAAACTTCCTGGCCGCAGCCGCTGGTTTGGCCGTCGGCATCGCTTTCATCCGAGGGCTTGCACGACAACAGTCCGACACACTCGGCAATTTCTGGGCGGATATGGTGCGCGCGCTGCTTTGGGTGCTCATCCCCGGTGCGCTGATCGGTTCGCTCCTGCTCGTTTGGCAGGGCGTGCCGATGAACTTCCACCCCTATGCGGTTGCCCACACCGTCCAGGGTTCCCGGCAAGTCATCGCGCAAGGTCCGGTCGCCGCACTTGAGATCATCAAGAACCTGGGCACGAACGGCGGTGGTTTTTTCAACGCGAACGGGGCACATCCATACGAGAATCCCACCCCGCTCAGCAATTTCTTCGAGATGCTGTCGGTCGTCCTGATCCCCGCGGCGCTGACGAACACGTTGGGCCGGATGGTGCGTCAGCCCCGGCAGGGCTGGCTGTTCTATTGCGTGATGTTGTTTCTCTTTGTTTGTGGCCTCGTCTGCTTGCACCACTTTGAGCGAGCGGGAAATCCCGGTTTCCCGGGCGTCGATGCCCGCCTTAGGCGAGGGCAATCGGGCGGGAACATGGAGGGGAAGGAGGTTCGCTTCGGCATCGGCGCGTCCGTACTGACGGCTGTCGCCACGTCCAATACGGCCACGGGCTCGGTAAACGTAGCGGACGACAGCTTGACATCTCTCGGCGGGATGGCCGTCCTTACAAACATGCTGCTTGGAGAGCTCGTCTTTGGCGGACTGGGGACGGGCATTTACAGCATGGTGATGACTGCGGCAATCGCCGTTTTTCTGGCTGGCCTCATGATCGGTAGGACGCCGGAATACTTGGGGAAAAAGATCGGACCTGCGGAAAACAAGATGATCATGCTCTATGCCTTGGCCGCCCCCCTGGCGATTCTTGTGCTTACCGCTATCGCGGTCAGCAGCAAAGCAGGACTCTCGGCCCTCACGACAAACAGCGGCCCGCATGGACTTACTTCGATTCTTTTCGCCTACACGTCTTGCCTGGCCAACAACGGTCAGGGCTTCGCCGGTCTGAGCGGAAACACGCCGTTCTACAATCTCACCACGGCGATAGCCATGCTGGTCGGCAGGTTTGGCCTGGCCATACCGGCTTTGGCTCTGGCCTCCCTATTTGGACGGCAACGCAATACACCTTCCTCCCCCGGAACCCTTCCCACCGACTCGTTCTCCTTTGGACTTCTGCTGACGGTATGTTTGATCATCCTTATGGCGCTCAGTTATCTTCCCTCACTTGCGCTCGGTCCGATCTTGGAGCGTGTTGTGTTTCGAATCTAGACTGCACGGGCAAAGGCCGCCGCGGTCGAGGGGCGTCGGATGCCTGTTCGAATTGCGCTGCTGTCCCGGCTGGTTTTAAAAAGGCGCTACGCAGGGGGTGGGTCGCCCATCACGGCCGCGACGTTTCGTGCTACACTAGCGCGGCAAGAGCGTAACTGCTGCTCCTGCCATACTTTCCTTTGAAGGTTATCCATGTCTGGACATTCGAAATGGGCCACGATCAAGCACAAGAAGGCGGCGACGGACGCCCGTCGTGGCAAAGCCTTCACGAAAATCATTCGCGAGTTGACGATTGCCGCCCGCGCGGGCGGCGGCGACGCGAACTCAAATCCGCGCTTGCGCACGGCAATCGCCGCGGCCAAGGCCGAGAACATGCCCAACGACAACATCGATCGCGCTATCCAGCGCGGCACGGGGCAGCTTGAGGGGGAAACCCTCGAGGAAGTGACCTACGAAGGATACGGCCCCGGCGGAGTGGGGATGCTGGTGCAAGTGGTGACCGGGAACCGCAACCGCGCGGCCGGCGAGATACGCCACCTGTTCTCGAAGAACGGCGGCAATATGGCGGAAACGGGCGCGGTCGGGTGGATGTTTCACCGCAAAGGTGACATTTCCGTGCCAAAAGAGGCGGCCGACGAAGACAAGATGCTCAACATCGTTCTGGACGCCGGCGCGGATGACTTGCGCGACGACGGCTCGCATTGGGAGGTGGTAACCCCGCCCGAGGCGTTCGAGAAGGTGCGGGAAGCGCTGGTGGCCGCGGGAATTCAGCCGGCCTCGGCCGAGGTTGCCTGGGTGCCGCAGAACTACGTCAAACTCGTCGGCCAACAGGCGCAGCAGATGTTGCGCATGATGGAAGCGCTCGAAGAGCATGACGACGTGCAACACGTTTACGCCAATTTCGATATCGACGAAAAGGAAATTCAGGCAGCGGTAGCGGGTTAATTTCTGAATCTGTCCTGACACTTCGCCGCCCCGTCGTGCTCGATTCGGCGGATTGGTTAACGCATTGACAAACCTCGAGTGAAATTTCCGGGGGTTGCGCCGAAAAAGGCGTTCGTTCGAGTGGCCTCTCCTCCCGCCGACCGGGAAATGCCTAGCTACACCGCCTACAGTGGGTCCTACCGCGGTGCCTGCATGGAAATTTTTCTGCTACAGGGAAGTTTCTTCACGCCATCAGGGGGTTACTCTAGCTGTACCCTCAGGTATCTTCCTGTTATACGGGAGGTTCTAGAACCATAAACGTTTGGCATAGTACCTGCCACGCGAGTCGCAGCTGAGTCACCCGCCCCTCAGCTGACGGCCTTGGTTTCCGAATCGCGCGGTCAAAACCTCAGGATCTTGCGGTGGACGCAACGTGCTCATATTCCTTCAGGCCGGCGGAACCTAAGCCGCTGTTAATTCAAGGAGTTAAAACCACCTTGCTGCGCTGGTCTGCGGTCCGGCGAAGCAAACACGAGGGGATAACATTGAAAAGAGTACGCATCTTTCCTAAGGTCGTTCGCGACGAGGTGAAACAGGAGAGCAAAAGCAGCATCGATTCCTCCAGCTTCTATGTTTTTTGCGAGAAGACTACCGGTGTCGCGCAGTTTAGGGCGGGGTCGCTGAACGGTGCAGACTGCACTCTGGACCGTGTAGCCGGCCTTTTTGCTATGCAATGCCTGGTTCGCGGGTACAACCCCAACGACTTCGTGGTGCTTGTTCCTGCGGGACGGGGAGTTGTCGATGACTTGGTTTCACGGGCCAACGAGCTTTTGGAGGAGGGACGCGCTGTCGCCGGGCCAGAATCGTTGAGCCCGCGACAGAAGGAGATCCTGCATTCGGTTCTCTGCAATCGGGCAAACAAGGAGATCGCCTCGAACCTGAACATCACCGTCCGCACGGTCAAATTCCACATCTCGAATTTGCTCACCAAGTTCGGCGTAGAGAATCGAACCGAACTCGCGCGCCGTGCGGTAGGATTTCTGCGCCCCGCGGAACCAGATCAGGCCACGACCGAATCGGTTGACCCTGATCGGGCCAGCCAGGGCGCGCAGCCGAAGCTCGGTCCTCGGCCGGTGAACTCGAGCTATCGCCTTGAGCCGAAGGCGCGTATTCGCTTCCAAGGCCACATCGCAACGGCGTAGCCGTCGAACCGATCCTCGTCGGCAGCGCCGTGCCATTTTTGAGAAGGGCGCTTCGGGCGCGGTTCCGCCCAAAACGGAGCCGCGCCTGTTTCGGCGTCCGCAGTGTAAGCAGTTGGACTTGCGACAACTGCGTTTCGACCCGCGTTGACCCGCCGCTTCGCTCGCCTTACGCTTGTGTGAACGCCGCCAACCCAATGGGCCGGCTCTCCATATGCCAGTCATTGACGACGAATTAGGTCAAATCGAGCGCGACATCCGCACGCTCAAAATTGAATTCGAGCAATTTTTCGGCGGCGGACGCAAGCGCCCTCCCACGGATACGCAATGGCGCGTCGAAAACTTGATCAAACGCTGGGCTGAGCGCATGGCCGAGTTGAGCTACGGACAGCGTTTTCGATACAACAACCTGACCCAGACGTATGCCAAGTATCAGGAGATGTGGCGCAAGAAGTTGGTGCAAAAGGAAAGTGGCGCGCAGCAGCGCCATTTCGGTGCCGCTGCAAAGGCCATCGAGGCGGAACGCGCGCGCACACAGGTTCCCGCGGGCGGCGACGGCCATGCTCGACCACAAGAGGACGACCATCGCGCCGGGCGCAAAGCCAAATCCCACGGCGCGGCCGCTTTCGCCCTGAGGTTTTCCGATCCCTCCGCGGAAAAGCCCAAGGTCGAGGAACTGTATCGTAAGCTGATCGAGGCACGGGCCGGAACCGGCGAACAGAGCGGCGCGCCCAGCTTCACGGATTTCGAGCATTTCGTCGTCAACAAGACGCGGGAGCTGCGCAAAAAGGGAGCGCGCGAAGTCGAGTACACGGTGACTGTCGAGGGCAGGCACGTAAAATTGAAGGCCAAGGTCTCGAAGTAGTTCGACCGCGAACCGGACCCCGTTCCTGCCTGGCCGCGCCTCCCCGGCCGGTCATCGGCAAAGCGATCTCGGAAGCGCGAGGCAACTTTCCGAATTCCCCGTGACCGCGTAAACTTCCCCCGGACCTACGAGCCGTTTGCGCGCGTCGACGCCTAGGCCGGGGAACGGCATTCCAGGTTGTCGTTTCCACTTCCACCAAATCATGCGCGGGAGGAATAGTGAGCATTGAACGAGCGCTGATCAGCGTGTACGACAAGACTGGCGTCGTTGAGTTCGCGCGCGAGCTTAGGTCCATGGGAATCGAACTTATCTCGACTGGCGGGACCGCGCGGCTGCTCCGCGAATCGGGAATTCCCGTCCGCGATGTCGCCGAGCTGACCGGGTGGCCGGAAATGCTGGGCGGCCGGGTGAAGACCCTACACCCGAAAGTTCACGGCGCAATCCTGTTCCGCCGAGACAGCCTGGAACACCGCGAGCAAGCGGAGAAGCACGAGATCGCGCCGATCGATCTGGTCGTTGTGAACCTCTATCCGTTCCAAGACACCGCCCAAAAACCGGGCGTCACTCCGCAAGAACTGATCGAGAACATCGACATTGGCGGTCCGGCAATGGTGCGCTCGGCGGCGAAGAACTTTCAGAGCGTGGGAGTGATCACCGACCCGGCCGACTACGCGCAGGTCTGTTCCGAGTTGCGCGCCAAGGGCGGACTCGACCTCGCGACGCGCCTTGTGCTGGCTCGCAAGGCCTTCGCGCGGACTTCGGCCTACGACGGAGCGATCGCAACCGAACTCGAGCGCCTGAGCGCAGAGGGGAGCTTGCGCATCGGAGAGCCTGCGCCGCTGCCCGAGCGCATACACATCTCGCTCGAACGCCGGCAAGCCATGCGTTACGGAGAGAACCCCCACCAAGCGGCAGCGCTCTATGTGGCGGCGGGGGTGCCGGTCACTGGACTGGCCGGCGCCAGGCAACTCCAGGGCAAGGAACTGTCCTACAATAATCTCGTCGATCTCGATGCCGCCTGGGCCTGCGTTCAGGAATTCAACCGCGGGCCGGCCGTCGCCATCATCAAGCACAACAATCCGTGCGGCGCAGCCGAGCAGGATTCGCTGCGCGAGGCCTATGTACGGGCGCTCGCCTGCGACCCCGTGTCGGCCTTCGGGGGCGTGATGGCGTTCAATCGTCCGCTCGACGCCGCGACCACGGAGGAAATCGCGAAAATTTTCGTCGAGTGCGTCGTGGCGCCAGGGTATGAACCGGGAGCACTGGAACGACTGGCGGCGAAAAAGAATGTGCGCCTGCTCGAATTGAAGCGCGAGGACAGGTCGAGAGTAGTCGAGCTCAAGCAAATTTCGGGCGGGGTTTTGGTCGAGCAGCCTGACCGCCACGAGCTGCGCGAATCGGACCTGACCGTCGTCACCGCACGCGCGCCGAGTGCCACCGAAATTCGCAGCCTGCTGTTCGCTTGGAAGGTGTCGAAGCACGTTAAATCGAATGCCATCGTGTTTGCGCGTGACGGCCAGACCGTCGGCATCGGCGCCGGACAAATGAGCCGCGTCGATTCGGTGAAGCTGGCGGTAATGAAATCGGCTGCCGCACAGCTCTCGCTCGAGCACAGCGTCGTTGCCTCCGACGCGTTTTTTCCCTTTCCCGACGGGGTCGAGGAAAGCGGCAAAGCCGGAGCCACAGCCGTCATTCAGCCGGGCGGCTCGGTGCGCGACGCTGAGGCCATCGCCGTGGCCAACCGCTTCGGCATGGCTATGGTCTTCACCGGCGTGCGACACTTCCGCCACTAGCGGCCCCAGCGCAATCGAGATCAAAGACCAATCCGATCACCGACCAAACCGGGATCAGCGATGGGCTGGTTCAGAAACCGAGGCATCACCGCCACCCTTGGGTGGCGACAGCTCGATCTGCGCCGCCAGTGTTTGAGGTCGACTCGCGGCCGGGCCACGCCGTCCGTTCGAGCCCTTCCCGATGACTCCGCCGACCACGACGATCTAGCCGTGCTGAGCCGACTCGGTCTTGCGCGTCAGACGGCGGAAGATCAAATACCCGATGATTCCCGACGCGATCAAGCAACCCACGATGATCGAGACGAGGCGGCCGTGACGCATGAACGCGCGAAGAATTGTGCGCCCGTAAATCGCCGCCAGGAGGGCAATGACCATATACCGTATGCCGCGCCCAATGGCCAGGGCCGCGAGGAATTTCTTCGCCGAATACTTGGCAGCTCCGGCCGCTACCAGGAAGGGAACCAGCGGCGCAGGCGGCGGCAATAGCGCAATCGTCACAATCGCGCCGAAGCCCCAGCGTGCGAAGATGCTTTCGACGCTTGACATCGTGCCGCGCAGCCGGCGCTCGAGCCTCTCGTTTCCCTCGCGGCGCGCGAGCCGGTAGGTCAAGTAGCCGCCAATCACCGCGCCGATGGTCGCCATGGCGGCGTAATACGGCCACCAGTCAGGCTGGCCGGCCGCAAGAACGATGGTCACGGCATCAAGACTGCCGGGCAACGGTACGACCGAGCTGTCGATGATGCCCAGCAGCACCAGGCCGGGACCGCCCAGATGGCGCAGCCAACGCAGCAAGCCGTCCAGTGTTCGGTGGTGGGACGGCGCCAGGAGGTAAAACAGTGCACTCGGATGAGGCATCGCGACCTGCTCAGGCAATTATCTCCTACGACGCTGTCGAATTTCGCCCCGTCCGCTACAGGAGTTCGGGAATTGCACGTTCTCTGTCGAGGAGGACAATCGAGCAGCGAGGTGAGAGATGATCAAGAAGGTGAAGGGCGGATACAAGGTACTGTCGGAAAAAACGGGCAAGAACCTGGGCGGACCGTACAAGACAAAAGCGGAGGCCGAGAGGAGGCTCCGGCAAGTCGAGTTCTTCAAGCACCGCAGGGGCTAGACGGCAGGGGTGGGGTCTGGCGGGCCGAGGGAGAGAGCGGGTAGGGGACCCGCAAACAAACCGAGCAGCGAACCGGCTAATGGATCCCGGACCAGTCGTCCGCCAAGAGGATCGAATTGCTCGGATTCGCAGGATCGTATTTCACGCTGGCCGCTTGGCCGACGGCGATGCGCTTCAAGTGGGCCTGTTCTTCGAGGCCGGTGACGTCCTGCGCGGTTTCGTAGGTCACGCCCGAAATCGAGTAGGTGTAAAAGAGCAACTTCTTCATGCCATTCCGTTGAGCCGCCGGGCGCTTCCCCAACGCCGGCCGTTTCGGAGCTTGGCCGGCATCGCCGACGGCATCCGGACGGTCCACAAATTCCAGGATGTGGCCCTCGACAATGCGCCCGATGCGATTCAGATACGCGCGGCGCTCGCGCTCGAGCTCGTCCGCATTCTCGGGTTGCTTCTTGAACAAAAAGTAGGCCCCGGCACCCGCCAGCACAATCAGCCCGGCGAGCGGAAGGGTGTCGCGCCAGTTCGCGAACAGAAGCTTCAACGGGCTCCTCTGCGCAAGGCTTCCTCTGGTGTGATTTCGCCGAGCGTTGCGCGAACCTTCTCCCAATCCTTCAGAAACCCTTCCAGGCCGCGATCGGTGAGCGGATGCTTGAAGAGCATCTCGAAGACCTTGAAGGGCATGGTTCCGATGTGCGCGCCCATTTTTGCCGCCGCGACGACGTGCAGCGGATGACGCAAGCTCGCGGCGAGCACCTGGGTTTTGTAATCGTAAGCCCGGTAGATGTCGAGGATCTCGCGAAGCAGGGCAAGCCCGTCGATCGAAATATCGTCGAGCCGCCCGAGGAACGGGCTGACGATGTAGGCGCCGGCTTTGGCGGCGATCAGCGCCTGAGACGGGGAGAACACGAGGGTGACGTTTACGCGCACGCCGTCCCGCGAAAGTTTGCTGAGCGCCCGGACTCCTTCGGGAATCATCGGAATTTTGGCCACCACGTTCGGATGCCAGCTGACCACTTCACGCGCTTCACGCATGATTCCGTCGAAATCCGTGGAGACAACTTCCGCGTTGACGATGCCCTCCCCTACGATGTCGCAGATTTCCAGAATCAACTCGCGGAACGGCCGCTTCTCTTTGGCCGCGAGGCTCGGATTTGTAGTCACGCCGTCGAGAATTCCGAGCGACGCGCCCTGGCGAATTTCGTCAAGATTCGCCGTGTCCAGAAAGAATTTCATGAGTGCACCTCATGCTCCCGCGCGGCGGGTCCGCCGCTCTTACAGCGCATCGCCAGATCCCCGCTCAGCCGCCCTCGGTCGAAACCGGGCTACCCGGTTTCGCAGCGTCCCGATTCCGCTCACGGTGATTTCGACGACATCGCCTTCCCGAAGAGCCCCGATGCCCGCCGGAGTTCCCGTCGCAATCACGTCCCCGGGCTCAAGTGTCATCACCTGCGCGATGTGGCGAATTATAGCATCAACGGAAAAGATCATTTCCGACAGACAAGCGGACTGTTTCCTAGTTCCATTCACGCGGGTTTCGACGCTGGCGCGCGCCAAATCGAGATCGGTTTCGAGGACGGGCCCGAACGGGCAGAACGTATCGAACCCCTTGGCACGCGTCCACTGGCCGTCGCGCTTCTGCAGATCGCGAGCCGTGACGTCATTCAAACATGTATAGCCGGCGATGTAGGGCTCTGTTGCCTCCCCCAAAGACAGCGCCCGGCAGGACCGGCTAATGATCACGGCGAGCTCGCCTTCAAAATCCACGCGCTGCGAAATGGGCGGCAGCAGGATCGGCTCTTCGGGAGCCAGGATGGCCGAAGGCGGCTTCAAGAACAGCAGCGGCTCTTGCGGAGTTTCGTTGCCCAGTTCCTTGGCGTGTTCGGCGTAATTCCGGCCAACGCACACGATTTTGCCGGGAACCGCAGGAGGAAGGAGCTTGACCTCGGCCAGCTGCCAACTCCGCCCTGTGCGCCCGAACGCGCGCCAGGGCTCGCCGTCGATCTCGACGAGTTGCTGGCCCTCGACAATCGCCGTGCGTGCCGCGGGACCACGGCGCCGCCCTTCCTGCCCCGGAGCGAATTCAAGCGGCTGAAAGCGGCAGAATTTCATCGCGGAGCGGGGCTGGCCATCTCGGGTTACCGTTGACCGGGACCGATGTCCTGAGCGCGGCGCCGCCGAGGCGCAATGGGCTGCTTGCGGGCGAGAAGAACCATGCCCCCCACCCAGGAACCTACGGCGATGACGCCGTAGATTACGGCTCCCTCGAGGAAGGCTTGAAAGGGCGTGCGCAGCGCCTGGAAAAGGTAGCGGAACACCATCCCTGCAATGTCGTAGGCCATGACAAAAATCGACCAGGCGATCATGGCCGAAACGAATAGTCGCAGCGGCCGATTCAGAAAGCGAAACACGGGAATCATCATGAAGAGTACGAAGAAGCTGTAGGAGGCGGCATTGCGCTCGAGCGCGTATTGTTCGAGCCCAGGGATGCGGTTGGCCGCAACGAGCGCGCCGAGCATCACGATGACGAGCAGCGAGCCGGTGTACAGCCCGGTGACCAGGGCCGGACGTCCGGAGCTTGCGTCGGGCAGAGGGAAGCTCTCCCGAGGACCTGTTCCTCGGAGTGGTGAGGCTGGGTGATTTTCACTCATCGTTCCGCCCCAATTCGTTATGGCTGACTTTGCGCCGGCAGCTCGCCCGACACGGCCACGCTCGGCGAGCTTTCCTTTCCGGAACGGTCCACTGCGGTGACGGAATAGAAATAGCGCCGACCGGGCAACGCAGACATATCACTGAATGTTGGCGTTGGCAATAATTCGGAATTCAACCGCGTGCCCACAACACCTTGCTGCTCACTTCTGTAGACGTTGTACCCCCCCACGTCGGCTTCAGGATTAATGGCCCAGGAGAGATCCAGGTACGCGCGCGCCTCTTCCTTGGCCGGAACCACGATGACCACCAGTCCTTGGGGGGCGGATGGAGGAACAAGGTTCCGAACCGTAATCGCTACCTGGTTCGAGTCGCTCGATTCGACCTGTTCGCCCGGGTATTCGACGATGCTTCGAACAGCGTACCGATAAGTCTTGCCCAGCGCAACCTGCGAATCGTCATACTCCGGCGCAGCGGTTTCCGCGATTTGCTCGAGGCGCAAGCCCGGGCTTTCACCGCCCCTCGGCAGAGAGCCGGGCGCCTGAGGGGTCGCCGCCGCCTTCGAGGAAGGGGGCAGCTGCGCAGGGGCAGCAGGGGGAATTTCGACACGGTAGATGTGATAGACCTTCACAGGCGGCGCCGCGCCAATCGGCGTTTTCTCGGGCGGCGTCCAGGTGAGGTGAACGACGGAATGAATCACTGCAGCTTGCAGATCTGCGATGGGCTCAGGCGCTGGATTGACACGTACGCTCGCCAGATTCGAATCTGCCGAGGGCCGCTTGGCGCTGATCGTCGTGCGAATCATGTAAACGGCGAATTCGCCGGCGTGCACCTCGAGGTCCTGCGGCGTCAACGGGTCGGGGACCACGGCGCGGCCCTCGGACGCATAGTGGTCGACCAAATCCGAGGGGATGGTCTCAAGCAGCACGGGCGGAGGCGGGGACGCGGGCGGGACGGCCGCGGGGGAGAAGCTGCGGTAGATCTCGACAGCCGGCGGATGTTCGAGCGGTTTTTGTTCGACCGTCTCGTGCGGAACAGCGAAGCTCAGCAGGACGTTGTTACCCGATTGCGCGGCGGTGAGATCGTCGATGGCAGTGGGGGTGGGCGGCCTTCGCGTGACCGGTTCACCGGGCGAGGCGCAGCCGCCCAGCAGCGGGAGTAAAACGAGCCAGCAGAAAACGGGAGGGAGTTCTCGAATGCGCGCGGGCCCCAGCTCGGCGAACGCTTTTCCCGTTGCCATTTTCTACAGAATATAGCGGCTGAGGTCCTGGTCCTTGACGATGTTGGAGAGCTGCTTCTGCACGTATGCCGAGTCCACCTTCATCGTTTTCTTCTTCATTTCCGGCGCTTCGAAGGAAATCTCCTCGAGAACCTTCTCGAGAATCGTGTGCAGACGGCGCGCGCCGATGTTCTCGGTGTGTTCGTTCACGGTGGCGGCAAAACGCGCGATGGTGGCGATCGCGTCTTCGCTGAAGGCGAGCTTGAGCCCTTCCGTGTCGAGCAGAGCGGTGTACTGCTTGATGAGCGCGTTCTTCGGCTCGGTCAAGATGCGGATGAAATCGGCTTCGGAAAGCGACCCGAGCTCGACGCGAATCGGGAATCGACCCTGCAGCTCAGGGATGAGATCCGAGGGTTTCGTGGTGTGAAAAGCGCCCGCGGCGATGAACAGGATGTGTTCGGTGCGAACCATGCCGTAGCGCGTGTTCACCGTGGTGCCCTCGACGATGGGCAGAATGTCGCGCTGCACGCCTTCCCGCGAAACGTCCGGCCCGTGTCCCGCTTCCCGGCCGGCAATCTTGTCGATTTCGTCGATGAACAGGATGCCCATCTGCTCCACACGATCGACGGCGATGCGCGTCGCCTGGTCCATATCGATGAGGCGGTTCTCCTCCTCCTGGATCAAGTAGTCGAATGCCTCAGCCACGGTCATCTTGCGTTTCTTTTTTTGCTGGCCGAACATTCCCGACAGCATGTCCCGCACATTGATGTCCATCTCCTCGACGCCCTGATTGGAGACGATCTCGAAGGCGGGCATCGAGCGCTCGCGAACCTCCACTTCGACCAAGCGCTGGTCGAGTTTGCCTTCGCGAAGTTGAGCGCGGAGTTTTTCCCGGGTGCGCTGCACCTGCTCGCGGCGCTGCGCTTCATTCACCGGGTTGTTGTCCTGCGCGGGAGGGGGCGAAGAGGGAAGGAGAAGATCGAGCAGGCGTTCCTCGGCCGACTGCTCGGCCCTCTCGGCGACCTCATCGAGCTTCTCCTCGCGCACCATGTCAATCGAGGTCTCCACCAAGTCGCGGACCATGGACTCCACATCGCGGCCCACGTAGCCGACCTCGGTGTATTTCGAGGCTTCCACCTTGACGAAGGGACAGCCCGCCAGGCGGGCCAGTCGCCGGGCAATTTCCGTTTTCCCTACACCGGTCGGCCCAATCATCAGAATATTCTTGGGGAGAATGTCTTCGGCGATCTCCGGCTGAAGCTTCTGCCTGCGGACGCGGTTGCGCAGCGCGATGGCCACGGCCTTTTTCGCCGCTTGCTGACCAACGATATATTTGTCGAGCTCGGCGACGATTTCCCGCGGAGTCAGCTCGTCAAACGACGGCAGCGCCTCCTGCTCCTGCGTCTGCGAATCACCCGACAAATAGATCACCATGTCCTTCTCCGACTTGCCGCTCATAGTTCTTCGATGCTGAAATTCGCGTTCGTGTAGATGCAGATGTCGCTGGCGATGCGCATGGCCTCCGACGCGATTTCCTTGGCTCCCAGCTTTGTGTGTTTCGCGAGCGCCCGCGCGGCGGCGAGCGCGTAAGTTCCGCCCGATCCGATGGCGATGATGCCGTCGTCCGGCTCAATGACATCTCCGTTGCCGGAAAGCAGGAAGGTCGATTTGCCGTCCGCGACAACCAGCAGCGCGTCCAGATGGCGAAGGGAACGGTCCGTGCGCCATTCCTTTGCCAGTTCGACGGCTGCGCGGGCGAGATTGCCGTGAAACTCCTGCAGCTTGTTCTCGAATCGCGCGAAGAGGGAGAGCGCGTCTGCGGTGCTGCCCGCAAATCCCGCCAGGATCTTGTCGTTGTAGAGGCGCCGCACCTTCTTCGCGTTGTGCTTGATGACGCCCTCGCCGAGTGTCACTTGACCATCGGCGGCGAGCACGACTTTGCTCTCCTTGCGCACGCACAAGACCGTTGTGCCGTGCATCTGGCGCGAGTTCCGGGCCGTTGGCATCCGCCGATTATACTCCGCAGGTTCTGAATGAGCCACCGAGCCGCTCGGACATGAAATGGGACTTCAAATCCCTTTCACCCTGAGGCCAGCAGACAGGCAGGTATAGAAGGCCTCGAGTTCGGCGGGTTGGGTGAAGATGTGCGTCGAGACGCGGAAATGGTCGGGCCCGCCGGCAATGCGCATGTTTCGCCTCCCACACTCCTCGACGACCCGGGCGAGGTCGCCGTTCGATCTCTCCCGGTTCAGCTCGAAGGTGACCATACCGCCGTAGAACGGATCGGCGCTGGCGTTCACGATCTTCAGTTGGGGATAACTCGCCACGCGCTCGCGTACCTGCTTGGCCAGTTCGTGAATGCGCGCGTAAACAACCTCGGGACCGAGTTGCTGGTGAAAATCGAGCGCCGCTTTCAGCCCAACCATCACCGAAAGGTTCGAAGTGCCCAGCCAGGAAAACCGGTAGGCCTTCAGGTCATAATTGTCCCAGTTGGCTGTAGCGATGTTTACCCAGAGATCCTTTTGACGCCCCTCGCGAACGTAGAGGAATCCCGTGCCTTTCGGGGCCATCAGCCACTTGTGCGGGCTCGAACCGTAAAAGTCGCAGCCAATGTCGCTGATGTCGAGCGGAATCTGCCCGATGACGTGCGCGCCATCCACGTGGGTCAAGATCTTATGCTGACGCGCCATGGCGCAGATCTCCTTCGCCGGAAGAACGACGCCCGTGGAGGTCGTAATGTGGCTGAAGAAAATCAGCTTTGTGCGAGGTGTGATGGCCTCCTCGAACCGTCCGACGATTTCCTCGACGGACGCCGGCGGCTTGGGAATTTCGACGTAATTCAGTTTGATTCCGTGGCGCGCCACGCGCTGGTCGAGCGGGCAATGCCCGCCTGGATGCTCTTGATCGGTGAGCAGCACTTCATCCCAGGTGTTGAAGTCGAGGCCGTTCACCACGATGTTGTTCGCTTCCGTGGCGTTGCGCACCAGGGCCAGCTCGTCCGGACTGACGTGCAGGAATGCGGCGAGGGCCGCGCGCGTCTCGTGCAGGTGCTCATTTTCGTCATAGCCGAACCAGGGGTAGGCCGCCTCACGGAACTCTTCAGCCGAAAGGATGTGGTCGATCATGGCGCGCAGCACGGGAAGCGGCGTACATCCGACCGAACCGCAATTGAGGTTGATGCGGTCGGGCGCGAGAAGCCACTGCCGACGCAGCCCGCTCCAGTAGCGTTCGCCATCGCTGGAAAGAAGATCCTTGGGGGGCAGCGGCGGCGCGGGGTCACACAAGATCTGTTCGGCCCGCGCGACCGGGATTCCCACCAGCGCCGCCGCAACCGCCGCACGCCGAATGAACTCACGTCGTCGAAGCATCTCGCCCCCCAACCGATGCACAAATATGGAAGGCGGCCATTATGCACGCGCCCGTGGCGCGCTGGCCAGAGAACAATTCGACTCGTGCTACTCCGGGCGGGCTAAGGGTGAGCCGGAGCTGTGGTTTCGCGGATGATGAGTTCAGGGGCCACCACGATTTGCCTCCCGGCCGGGCGGTTCAGGGAGGCGGAGTGCGCCCGAGAGGCAGAACGGCCCTCGGATCCGTCTGGATCGAACCTGCGGACACTGCGCAAGACAGTCTCGGCGGCGATGGTTCCCATTTTGCGCAGCGGCTGGCGAACCGTCGTCAAGCTCGGATTTTGATACGCGGCGCTGCGAATGTCGTCAAAGCCAACCACGGAAACATCCTGCGGCACGCGAAGCCCGGATTGGCGAAGCGCGCGAATCGCCCCAATGGCCGAGACGTCGTTGAAAGCGAAAATTGCGGTGAACGGCTGGCCGGTTTTGACCAGCGCGCAGGTGACTTGGTAGCCGAGCAGGGGTGAAGCGTCGTCACCTTCCAGCTGCACAGTGAGCTTCGGCGATACGCCAATCCCCAGCCGGGAAGCCGCTTTGGCAATGGCACTCCAGCGCACTTCCGTATCGGAACTGAATACCTGGCCTTTGATGAACCCGATCTGGCGATGGCCCAAGCCGTGGAGATGATCGAGCGCGAGTTTGGCGGCGAGTTCGTGGTCGAGAACCACGTTCACCACGCCAGGCGTTTCGGCGTGGCCGGACACGGTGACCACGGGGACCTCGAGCTTGTGGTTCCAGGGTGTGTCGACGGCAATGATGCCGTCGACGGCGCGCTCGAGAAACAGGCGGGGATATTCCTCGATCAAATCGGCGCGGTGTCGGTGGCTGGCCACAAAGTAAAAATACCCCGCCTGGAGCAGATCGTCTTCAATGCCGCTCAGAACGGCCGTGGCGTAACCCTCACTCACCTCGGGCACCAGCACGCCGATGGTCAAGCTGCGCTGTGTGCGAAGCGAGCGAGCGAAGAAATTCGGGCGATAGTTGAATTTGCGCGCGGCGGCGAGAATCAGGCTCTTGGTCTGCTGCGAAATGGTGTCGGAGACCGGCGAACGGTTGATGACGACGGAGACGGTAGCGGGAGAAAGGCCCAGATGGTCGGCAAGCTCTTTCAGGCTCACGCCGCGATGAGGGGTCGGCCGGGGCAATTTCCTGGTTGTTTTTTGCGGCACGGCGGAGATCCTGACCTCTCCAGAGGTGAGCTGCCCCACAACCCACCCGCCAGGCGACCGAACGTGCGATGACCAGATTCGATCTAACCTTCGCTCGGTCAAACCTCAACTAGGGTCGGCGAACAACAATTCTGCCGGGAGTCTCACACAAACGGGGAGTTCGCGGCAAGCGAATCCGCGGCAAACAAGTTGACCCGGGAAACGGCCGTGTCCTATACACGGCCAACCGGGTGGTGGGCTAATCGTTTTATCTTCGATTTAGTTGGAAATCTGGAAGCAAGTGGGGTCGATCCCTGAGACGAGCCCCCACCACGCCGGGGGGCATCCTATGAGTCTTCGCAACGGGCTGTATGGCACCATCATGCGTCCTATTTCCAGGATCGGTGTCGGTGCTCGGGGAAAACGCGAAGCTTGGGATCCGGTTTGATGTATATAACATTTTCAATAACTTGAACTTCGATCCCGGCAGCATTTCCAATGTCATTACCAACGCAAACTTTGGGACGGAAACGCAGGCTCTCGCCGGGCGTGTCGCCACGGTCGGGGCCCGCTTGAGCGTCTAACCCGGTAATTTGGGCGGGCTCGGTGACCACCGCTGTTGCCGAGCCCGTGTCCATCTGAGCCGCCGCCCGCTCCCTCGGCCCGCGGATGTTCGACTTTTTATGCGCAGCTTCGCGCGCATCGCAACCTTTCGCTGATTCGCCGACTCCGGTAGAATCGGGCGCGTGTCAGCCGACTCTGAACGCGAGACTCTGATTGCCGCAGCACGGCACGCGCGCGAAAACGCGCATGCGCCGTTCTCGAATTTTCGCGTAGGCGCGGCGCTACGCGCGAAGTCGGGTCGCGTCTACGGCGGATGCAACGTCGAGAACGCAAGCTACGGCCTCACCTGTTGCGCCGAACGAGTGGCGATCTTCAAAGCCGTTTCCGAGGGCGAACACGGGTTCGAGGCCATGGCCGTGGTGACCGACACGGACGAGCTGACTCCGCCGTGCGGGGCCTGCCGTCAACTGATCTGGGAATTCTGCGGCGACATCCCTGTCATCCTCGCGAACCTGGAAGGAAAAATCGAGGAGGAAAGCTCGGCGAAATTGCTGCCGCGCGCGTTCGATTCATCGTTTTTATGAGAAGGGCTCGCCTTGTCGGAGATACGCCTAAACCCAGATGCTCGTTCAGGCTCGAAGCGCGTCTATCGGTCCTGGCCCTTCTGCTCCTCGTCTGTCGGGCGAGTTCCGCCGACACGGAATATTACCGGCACACGTTTTTCGATAACAGCAACACGCCGGATTCCTACTTCTACAGTAGCGGCAAAGCCGTCGACCCGAGCGTCGTAGAGCTCCAGAACGGCAAGGCCCCAGTAGACTCGACGACCTTTCTTACTCCACCCAACGCGCTGCGGCTCAGCTGGAAATCGAGCCCCGGCGGTTCGTGGGAGTTCGAAATCAGGGTGGTCGAATTCCGCAACCGCGAAATCGTGTTCTACGGAGACTCGCTGTTTCTATGGTGCTACTCCCCGGCGCCTATCGCTGCCGAAAACCTTCCCGTCCTCCGACTTCTCGACACAACCCGGAACTTCTCCGGCCCCGTGCACCTCGGGGAATTCAGCGGAGGGATCAAGGAGCGGGCGTGGACCCGAGTTCGCTTGCCGCTCGCGCGATTTCGCAGCGGTTCGCCGGGCCATTTCGATCCCCACCGGTTGCAGGAGCTCATTTTCAGCCAAGGCGCAGCGGATGGAGCTCAACACACTCTGCTTGTGGACGAAATTCGGATCGACAGCTCCGCCTCCGCGGACGCCGACAGAGGTGCACCGCGACTGCCAGCCCCGAAAAATGTTAAGGCAGTCGGTTACGAGAGACACGTCGATATCTCTTGGAATGCGGTCGCAGATGGCTCGCTCGGCCGCTATGTGATCTATCGATCCCAGGATGGCCGGAATTTCCGTCCGATCGGAATCCAGGTACCGGGAATCACGCGTTTCGCTGATTTTCTGGGCCGACCGGGCGAAAAGGCTTCCTACGAAATAGCCAGCTCGGATCAGAATTATCGTTTGTCCCGGTTTTCGCAGGCAGCCACGGCCTCGACACGTCCGCTTGACGACGACCAACTGCTGACCATGCTCGAGGAAGCCTGTTTTCGTTATTACTGGGAATCGGCGGGCCCCCGGTCGGGCATGGCGCGCGAAAACGTTCCCGGCAACGACCGCATTCTCGCTACGGGCGCGAGCGGCTTTGGAATCATGGCGCTCGTCATGGGAGTCGAACGGGGGTTCATCACCCGCCAGGAAGCTCTCGAGCGGCTCACCAGAATTGTCAGCTTTCTCGAGAAAGCGCCGCGGTATCACGGAGCCTGGTCTCACTTCATGGATGACCCGAGCGGCGAGAGTTTGCCGGTTTTCGACATGTACGACAACGCCGGAGATCTGGTGGAGACAGCGTTCCTCATGGAAGGGTTGCTGACCGCGCGGCAATTCTTTACCGGAAACGCAAGGCCGGAGAAATCCTTGCGCGAACGAATCACGCGCCTGTGGGAGACCGTCGAGTGGGACTGGTATCGCCAGAGCGCGCAGAGCGACGCTCTCTACTGGCATTGGTCGCCGGAATGGTCTTGGCTCATCCACCATCGCATCGACGGATTTAACGAAGCCATGATCGTCTATCTTCTGGCCATCGCCTCGCCCACTCATCCGATTCCATCTAGCCTTTACTATTCGGGCTGGGCGAGCCCGCCAGGCGACCAGCGGTACGAGAACGGCAAAACTTACTTCGGCGTCAAGCTGGACGTCGGGCCGGATACGGGCGGGCCGATCTTCTTCACCCAATACTCGTACATGGGCTTCGATCCACACGCGCTCACCGACCGATATACGAACTATTTTGAGAACAACCGAAACGTGGCCCTGATCAACCGAGCCTACTGCGTCGAGAATCCAGGTCATTATAAGGGCTATGGACCCGATACGTGGGGCCTGACGGCCAGCGACGGTTCCGGCGGGTATCTCGCGCACGCGCCGGATCGGAACGATGATGACGGAACGATGACGCCTACCGGGGCCCTGGCTTCATTCCCCTACACTCCGGAAGCCTCCCTGGCGGCCTTGAAGCATTTTTATCGCGACCTGGGCGACCGCCTCTGGGGAATCTACGGCCCGCGCGATGCGTTCAACCTCGGACAAAACTGGTTTGCGCCGATCTACATGGGGCTCGACCAGGCACCGATTGCGGTGATGATCGAGAACTACCGCACGGGGCTGGTTTGGAAGCTCTTTATGTCGAATCCCGAGATCCGGCCGACGGTGATGCGCATTGAGGGCTTGTCGGGACTTGCGCCGGCTGATCGCAACGAGTAGTGTTCTCTGCTCTGCCGTGGCCGAAGAACTTACCAGCCTCTATCAGGATCTCGTATTTTCTCGATACAGGGTTAGGGGCTCCATGTCGATCAAACCTTTCGAAACGACGCGCGAGAACTTCACGCGGGCTCGGTCCATCGCCAATTTGTGCTTCGTTGTCTTCATCTGTGGTTTTTTCCCGGTTTCGGCCGCGGCACGGGACCGTGCGGACCTGATCATTGCCGGAGGCACGGTGGTGACCATGGATGCCCGCCAGCGCGTCATTGAAGACGGTGCGGTCGCCGTGCTCGGCGATTCGATCGCGGCGGTCGGCACGCGTGCCGACGTTGAGGCGAAGTTCGATGCCGCGCGGACCATCGATGCGCGTGGCATGCTCGTCATACCGGGGCTGATTAACGGCCACGCGCACGCGGCGATGAGCCTGTTCCGCGGCATGGCAGACGATCTCGCCCTTGACGACTGGCTGCACAAGTACATCTTTCCAGCGGAGGCTCGCAACGTAACCGCGGACTTCGTGACTTGGGGCACGCGGCTGGGCGTGCTCGAGATGCTGCGCGGCGGCGTTACGACCTACGCCGACATGTACTATTTCGAGGACGCCGTCGCGCGCGCGACGAAGGAAGCCGGAATGCGCGGCGTTCTGGGCGAAACGATCATCGACTTTCCTGCGCCGGATAACAAAACGGCAGCGCAGGCGCTCGCCTATACGCAGGACTACATCCATCGCTGGAAGGGCGATCCGCTGATCACGCCTGCAGTTGCCCCGCATTCGATTTATACGTGCTCGGAAAAAACGCTGGAGGATTCCGCGTCGCTCGCAAGGCGCAATGGCGTTCCGATTCTGATTCACATCGCGGAGGCCCAGTTTGAGCTGGAGCAAAGCCGTGAAAAGCACGGCGCCACGCCCGTCGGGTATCTTGAGCGCATCGGCTTACTGGGGCCCGATGTGATCGGAGCGCATTGCGTGTGGGTCGACGCCGCCGATATCCTGGCGCTCGCCCATTTTGGCGTCGGCTGCATCAACAATCCCTCGAGCAACATGAAAACAGCGGCCGGCGTCATGCCGGTTCCGGAAATGCTCGCAGCCGGCGAGGCCATTGGTCTCGCCACCGATGGCGCGGCGAGCAACAATGATCTCGATATGTTCGAGGAGATGGACCTCGCAGCGAAGCTGCAGAAGATCGCGCGCATGGACCCCCGCGCGTTGCCCGCCGAGCAAACGGTCGAGATGGCTACCATCGGCGGGGCGCGTGCCATCCACCTCGAAAAGCAAATCGGCTCGCTCGAACCCGGCAAGAAAGCGGATCTAATTCTGGTCGATACACGCGCGCCGCATGCCACGCCCCTGTATAACGTCTACTCGGAGCTGGTCTATGCGCTAAAGGCGTCGGATGTGAAGACGGTCGTCGTCGCCGGCAAAGTGGTCATGGAGAATCGCCGCATGCTTACGCTCGACGAGCCTGCGATTCTCGCCGAGGCCGAAGCCTACCGGGAGAAGATTTCCGCTTCGCTTAGGAAGCCGTGACGGAGAGCGGTCCCGACAGCAGACGTCCGACGAGGGCCGCATAAATATCCACCGCAGCGACCAGCTCCTTCTTCGATACGCGTTCCCCAGCCGTGTGCGCCAGGTGAATGTTTCCCGGACCGATGAGCAGCGGTTTGCCCCAGCCGGGACCGAGGATGGGAACATCGGTCGTGTAGGAAACAACCGTGGTCGAAAACCCCTCGACGCGTTCGAAATTTACCGGGGGAACCGCAAGAATCTCCTTGACTTCCGCTCTGGCTCCCGCGGCGGAAACCAGAGCAGCTTCGACCGCGGCCGCGCCGCCGACCGTACGAATCATGATCTCGGCGCGAGCATAATCGGCAATAACGTTCGGGGCCCGGCCGGCCGAAATCGTTCCGATATTCAGTGTCGACGGCCCGAGGAGCTCATCGCTCGGAAGCGGAATGCGGCGAACATCGTCGAGAACGTCGAGCAGTTTTTCGACGGCCGATTCGCCGAGTTCCGGGTACGCCGAATGCGCGGCCACGCCCCGCGCGATGAGTTCCAGTCGCAGCGCTCCCTTCGACGCGACGGCTAGCTTGTTTTCGGTGGGCTCACCGTTGATCAGATAACGCGAACCGCGCGGTGATTGCGCAGCCACGCGCGCACCGGCTCCGTCGCGTTCTTCGCCCACCAGGAAAAGCAGCGCAAAATGGCCGACGCCGTCTGCGCGCAGCTTCTCGGCCGCGCCGATCATCGATGCCATGATCCCCTTGGCGTCGCACGATCCGCGCCCGCTAATGTGATCTTCCTCTTCGCCGGACGTCAAGAACGGCGGGACGGTGTCCATGTGCGTTGACAGGGTTACAATGGGCTCGCCCCAGCTGGCAAAGACGTTGAAGCGGTCTGCTTCAACGTCCATACGCTCAACTCGGCCGCCCGTCGACCGCGCAAATCTCAACAGGCGGTCGAGGATGTACGATCCGACGCCTGCCTCGTTGCCGGTAACCGACTCGATGTCGACGAGCGCGCGTGTCAGCTCAAAGACATTCATTGGCTGTTCGTAGACGGCGGACCAAGGCGAAGCCGCAAAGTCATCTGACTCGGCTCCACGCTGGCGCTCTTGCGCACGCATGCGACCGGGAGCTTGTAATCCTTGCCGTCCGGCCCCGGGGTGCGGGATAGGCCAGCCGAGGGCAGCCACGGGCGCCACTCCAGGGAGCAGAACGCAATCCGATTCAACGCGCAGTCCATTCTGGGCCGCGCTCGATGGGAGCAACCCCGGGCACACATTCCGTATACTACACCCCCAAAAGTGGCCGGCTAAACTCCATCGCTGCGACGGTATTTCGATTCACTCCCGTAAGCTCGCCGATAGATTTTTCCTCGAAAGTCGGTAAGATGGTTGGCCCATGTTCGATTCCCTTGCGACCGACGGGAAAACCGCCGCTCGACGGCCGGAAAGCCCGACCCCCTGGCTTCGGCCATGAAAGCACGAAGCGGCGGATCGGCCGACCCCAGGCGCGCGGAGATCGTCGATCCCGCCTCCTACACGCCTTACTTTTCCCAACGCCTGGTCGGCCCGGGGCGCGGCCGGACTTTGTACTGCGAAGGCGTTCGACTCGAGAGAATTGCCGATCGTGTGGGCACGCCCACCTACGTGTATAGCCGACGAAGCATGGGAGAGGCCTACCAGAGTCTGGATCGCGCCTTCCGCCGACTGCCGCACAAGATCTGCTACGCCGTGAAGGCCAACGCGAATCTGGCCGTCCTGCGCCTGTTCGCCTCGCTCGGCAGCAACTTCGACATCGTCTCCGGTGGCGAACTGGATCGGCTGCGGCGCGTGGGAGTAGCCGGCGATCGCATCGTCTTCTCCGGAGTAGGGAAAACGCGGGAGGAAATTCGCCAGGCGATCCGATATCCCAATATGCGCGGGCCTGGCGGGAGGAACGAGGGCATTCTCCTGTTCAACGTGGAATCGGAAGCGGAACTCGGAGTTCTGCTCAGCGAAGCTGCTCGGCACGTGCGGGCGGGCGGAGCGCCCGCCCGAGCGGCGGTCCGCGTCAATCCGGACATCTTGGCCGGCGGCCATCCGCACATTTCGACCGGCTACCACAAACACAAGTTTGGCCTGGACTGGCCGCGTGCGCTCGACCTGTACCTGGCGCATAAGGACTCGCGCTCGATCGTGTGGGGCGGTATCAGCGCGCACATCGGATCGCAGATTGTTGCGCTCGAGCCGTTCCGCAGCACCTCGACGCGCCTGGCGTCATACGTTCGCCAATTGGCGGCCAACGGTATTCATCTAGAGTACGTCGATATCGGCGGCGGGGTCGGTATTCGGTACACGAACGAAACGCCGATCGAGCCCGGCGCGTACGCGCAAGCGCTGTCGGGCAGTCTGCGGCCGCTCGGATGCCGATTGCTGCTTGAACCAGGACGCATGCTGGCCGGTCCCGCCGGCGTGCTTCTGACGCGCGTGCTCTATACGAAGACAAACGGCAACAAGCGTTTCGTGATTGTGGATGCCGCCATGAACGACCTGGTGCGCCCCTCGATGTACGGCGCAACCCACGCCATCACCAAGGCTTCGTCGCCCCAGGGTCGCCCGAAAGTCGAGCGGGTAGACGTCGTAGGACCAGTCTGCGAATCGGGCGACTTCCTCGCCCGCAACTGGCCTCTGCCAGCCGCAAGGCAGGGCGATCTCCTCGTCGTGTGGGCCGCAGGCGCGTACGGTTTCGCGCTATCGGCAAACTACAATGCCCGGCGACGTCCTGCGGAGGTGCTGGTCGAAGGAGGCAAGTTCCGGATCATCCGCCGGAGGCAGACCTATAACGACCTCGTGCGCGGGGAGTGAAAGCAAGGCCCCCCGCAAAAGGGCTACGCCTCTATGCTCGAGATTCGGAAACCGTGTAAGATGATCGGCCAGTACGAACCACAATCCGACCGGTGCACTCGAGGGTCGCGGCGCAAACACCTCTTCCGGACAGACAGAAACGCTGAATCTCGGACCGCCCAACCCAATCGTCTAATCAGGAAACGCCGCTCGGCAAACCGGTGATACAGGGCGAGGAGAAAGGAATCGATGGCTGCTAAGAAAATCGGAATCCTGACCGGCGGAGGAGACGTGCCGGGTCTCAATCCCGTGATCAAGTCCGTCGTCTATCGCGCCAGCGAAATCGGACGAGAGGTGGTTGGCATACGCCGGGGTTGGGAAGGTCTAACGCACATGAGCCCGACAAGCGAAGTAGATCCGAACTACATCCGCCCGCTGACGCGGGAGAACACGCGCACCATCGACCGCAGTGGGGGAACCGTGCTGCACACCACGCGCACCAACCCGCGACGGATGGCCGAGGGGAAGGTGCCTCCGTTTATGCCCAAGGACCAGCTGGCGCAGCTTCCCTTTGACGGCAAGTACTACGATTTCACCCCCGTCGTGCTGAAGAATCTTGAGCGCCTTGGCATCGACTGCCTGGTGGCCATCGGGGGCGACGACACGCTGAGCTTCGCCTCCGTACTCGACTCGAAGGGCTTCCCGCTGATCGCCATTCCCAAGACCATGGACAACGACGTCCAAGGCACGGAGTACTGTATCGGATTCTCGACGGCCATCACGCGCGCCAAGGAGTTGATCACGCGTCAACGCACGACCCTCGGCTCGCACGAGCGCATCGGCATTTTCCGGATGTTCGGCCGCGACGCCGGTTTTACGGCGCTGTATACGGCCTACGTGACCTCCGCGCGCTGCCTGATCCCCGAGTATCGGTTCGACCTCGATCATCTCTCGAAGCTTTTGATGGAGGACAAGCGCAATAATCCCAGCAATTACGCCCTGGTCGTCGTTTCCGAGGGAGCGGTGTGGAAGCAAGGCACCATCGAGGAATATGGCGAAGCCGACGCGTACGGGCACCGCAAGAAGGCCGACATCGGGCACGCGCTCGGGCAAGAAATCAAGAAGCGAACCGACCAGGAAATTATGGAAAGCGATCTCACGTACGATTTGCGCAGCGGCGACCCCGACGCGATCGATCAGCTCGTGGCCATCACCTACGCGAACATCGCCGTGGATTTGATTCGCGACGGCGTGCGCGGGCGCCTGGTCGGCCTGCAGCACGGATGCTACAGCCAGGTCCCGCTGGCCAGTTTGCCCTCCGGCGCGCGCAAGGTCGACATCGCCAGACTCTACAACGTCGAACGATATCGGCCAAACTACACGTCAAAGCTCGGCGCGCCGCTCTTGTTTAACCGCATCTAGCCGCGCTTTTTTGCCCGGCCATGACGCCGTCCCGGGCCGTTCTGCCTTTGCCCCGCCCGCGCGGGTGTACTAGGATGACCTCGCGATGAGTGACGCGTCAGAAACGGACAGGACGAGCGATTTTCTCTGGGGATTCTGGTATCCCGCCCTCGCGAGCGAGCAGGTGCGTCGGCAGAAGCTCGTTCGCGCCACTCTGCTCGAAGTTCCGCTCGTCATCGGCCGGGACCCCCAGGGGAAGCCGTTCGCTCTGCGAGACGTTTGTCCGCACCGCGCCTTTCCGCTGTCCTTCGGACAGTTCGACGGTGAAAACGTCGAATGCGCCTACCACGGCTGGCAGTTCGCGGCGCACACCGGCCAATGCCGGCACATCCCGTCGCTGACGGCCGATTCAAAGCTCCGCTGCGAACGCATCTACGCGGGCAGTTTTCCTTGTGCCGAGCGCGACGGCTACATCTGGGCGTTCATGGCGAACCCACTCGGCGCACGGGATCAGCAGGCCGAGGAAATCCCGGCCGCTCCCGAGCTTCCCACCTTCAGCCCGCGCTACAAGATTGCGCGGCTCTCGGCCGAGCTCCCCTGCAGGGTCGATCACGGCATCATCGGGCTCATGGACCCTGCGCACGGCCCGTTCGTGCACCAGGCTTGGTGGTGGCGCACGCGGCGGAGCATTCGCGACAAATCGAAGCAGTTCGAACCCATTCCAAACGGGTTCCGCATGAGCCCGCACACCCCGTCGGCAAACAGCGCTCCCTACAAAATCCTGAAATTCGCCACGGGCGAGCCGGCCACGACCATGATCGATTTCATCTTGCCGAATCAGCGCTTCGAGCAAATCCGCGCCGGGCGATACTGGCTCTCCAGCCGAACCACGGTCACGCCCGTACGCCGCAACTTGTGTCGCCTTGATTTCCTGGCGGCCTGGAACATACTGCCCTGGTTCCCCATCGTTTCCTTCATCATTCACGTGCTCGGCCCCCGCTTCATTCGTCAGGACGCGGAAGTGATCAAAAAGCAGGCCCTCGGGCTCGAGTACGGAGATCGCATGATGCTCGTCGACGATGCCGACCGCCAAGCGCGCTGGTATTTCGAACTGAAATCGGCCTACCTCGCGTCGCAAAACAGCGGCACGCCCATGCGCCATCCGATGTCGGGTCCGGTCACTCTTCGCTGGCGGTCGTGATTTCTTCGATTTCTGCTCGTCGGGGCGCGCGACCTTCTGTGTGTGCGGCCCTGCTCCGCCCAAGTATTCGCCTGGCCTTCGCCTGTCCGAATTGTGTACTTTCGTCCAGCTTGTCCCCTCGACCTACATCATTCATATTCTGGGGAGGTGCGAAGTTTGCGCGCGAACGGTAGGTGCAGAACAACGGCGCGCGCTCTCGATCGGCGCGCTCAGCCGTCAATTTTTCCGGGGGGTGGCCATGGCTGGAAGTCTAAAGTATGCCGCGCTATTAGTCGCGTTTGCCGTTCCGTGTTCTGCGGCCTTTGCCAATCAAACCGCAGCTGTGCGATGCACGGCCAACGAGGATAGCGTGTGGGTCTATGACTCCCCGACCAGTTTCAACGTCGAGGAAAAGCTCAAGTGCAATGCGACGGTTTCCCTCATCGCCCGGCAGGACAGTTACCTTGTCGTCGAGACCGCCGATGGAACGCAAGGATATATCCCCGTCGAAAACATTTCGCTGACTGCTCTCACCGCTCCGCAGGCGGCCCGGCCCCAGGCACCTACCACGCCCGCTGTAGCCGTTGCGTCGGTTCGCGCGCCCGGGCAGCCAGCCCCGGTCGCTTCTGCTGCCGCGCGTCCCGAAGTAATCTCGAGCAACTCCGCCTCGGCCGCGGCACCCGCGCTGAAGAGGGCGACGGTCGAAGCCTCTCCCGCGCGGTCCCTACCGGCCAACGCAGTACCTGCCGCGCTGCCTGATCGACGGGCGCTGGCTAGCTCCGTGCGCGAGCCCTCGGTCACCGCCGCGATCTCGAATGTTTCGACGGCGCGTCGACCCGCTCCCGCGGCGTCCAACGATGAGGAGAGCGACGATCCGTCTTGGGTGGCCGCTACCGCCCCCAGGTACGATAGCGACGATCCGGCCTGCAAGCTGTTCTTTTCAAGTTATGGGCTTTCGCCCGGGCAGTTCCAATGGATCGTCGAAAACCGAAAAAAGCGGTTTCCGAGCGTCTGCCCGGCCGCATCGCCGGCCATGGTCGACTACGTCATCATCTTCACCCATGACGTCAGCTTTTATAATTACACCATGCCTACACCGGTGCACGACGACGGTGAATTCTCCGATTTCAATCCCATCGCCCGATACGACGAGAACGTCCCCCGCTCGGAGATCGATCGAAGCAAGCGAGAATACGTCTGGGTCTTTCACGTACAGCGTGGGTCCTACGATCCCGCCGCGTTTTCACCGCACCGGCGGTTCCAGTTCAGCAAGGTCGAGTCGAGATATTCTCAGACGATCGAGGATGCGCTGGGCTTCATCCAGACGCACCCGGTGAATCGTTGAGGCTTTATAGGCCGGATGTCGGAGCGGTCGGCTGGCGGGTTTCTTAGCGCAGCTTGCCCAGATCGAACGTCGTCTCGACTTTCTGTCTGTCCGGAGTGAGCACTTCGACCTTGACCGGCGCCGATTCGAGGCTGGCCGAGTCGTAACTCAGCTCGAGCCGCGCACCCACGACAGCTGGCGTCTCACCAAAATACACAAAAACCGGCCCGCCGCGCTTCCCTTTGGGCTCGACTACTTGCCTGCCCTGGATCAGCTGCACCGTGAAATCATTCCAAAAGTCGGGAACCCACTGATAAAGCTGCGGCAGAACTTCTGGGCCCGGCGAGTACGTCTGGGTGGTCCAAATCGAGACATGCAGGATCACATCAAACGGCATGTTCTGGAACTGTTCGACCGCGTCCGGGGCGTGCATGTTCGCATCGCCCTGCGCAGCATGGATCACGTGGACAAAAGGGGTCTCGATCCCGATGTCGTGAACATAGGGTCCGGTCCCCGGCTCCGGGAACTCATGCTGATATTGGGCGAGGAAATCCCTCGTCTGCTGATCGTTGCGCGTGCCGATAAAATAGGCATCCCGGATGGCCGTTGAACTCAGGGGAGAGAGGAACGCTAGCGCAGGAACGGCGCCAGCTAAGGCGAGAGTCAGAACCAACCCTGCGGCCTTTCGCGCGTCCCGCATAGAGGCCCTCCTGGGAGGCATCGTTCCGAAATCCTTGGCCGGAATGACAGACCCGGCTCCATCCATTCTACGCCATTCGGCGTCCGCCGCTCTCGTCAACTTCGTGCGGATCTCCGCTGAGCTTGCGACAGGCTCCCGCTCTGTTCTAGGCTCGATGGACATGAGCGAGATCGCACGCATACTCGATCAGATGGACCGGGCATTTGCGGGAGACGCCTGGCATGGGCCCCCGCTCAAATCGCTGCTGGACGGAATGATGGCGGAAGATGCGGCCAAGCATCCTGTTGACAGCGCGCATTCGATTTGGGAGCTCGTGCACCACCTCACGGCCTGGCACACGATTGTCCGCGAGGAGCTGGCCGGAGCCGAGGCGCAAATTACGCCCGAGCTCGACTGGCCGCCGGTATGGGAAGTGAGCGAAGTCGAATGGCAGCGAGCCGTAGAAAGACTGATCAAGGCGCGAAGCCGTTTGCGGCGAGCCGTCGAAGAACTCGGTGACCATCAGCTCGACGAGCGGCCGAGCCGGCGAACGAAGAACTCGCGCTACGTCATGTTGCACGGTCTGGTGCAGCACGACCTCTATCATGCCGGACAGATCGCCCTTCTCAGGAAGGCGCTTCGAACGGGAGGTGGGCGATGAGCGCGGGCGCCAACGAATCGACGGTTGCGATTCGCTCTCCTGAGCGGCGGGACTATTCGCGAATGGCTGACCTTGCAGGCCAACTCGGTTATGAATCAACCGGCGAAGGCATCGCCACGCGGCTGGCGGAAATCGAAAACATGCGCGAATACGCGATCTTCGTGGCAGAACTACCCGACGGTGAAATCGCTGGGTGGGTTAGCGTATTTGTGTATCGCACAGTCACCGCGGATGCGCGCGCGGAAATCAGCGGCCTTATCGTAGACGCGCGCGCACGTTCACTCGGCATCGGACGCCGCTTACTTGAACGGGCCGAGGAATGGGCTCGGCAAAAGGGCTGCTCTGCTGTGGGCTTGCGGTCGAACGTCACGCGCGAGCAGGCTCACAACTTCTATGAGCGCTGCGGATACCGAGTCAACAAAACGCAAAAATCGTTCCGCAAATCCTTGTGATTGAGCGCCCAGCGCCTGGCAAAGTGCGGTGAGGCGTAACGAGGAAGGCCGGGCTCGCGCATCACTCGGTGCGCGGGCTCTCCCTCGGATGCGGCCTGTTAGAGAACCCAGCCAGCGCCCGAGCGTCGTCGAGCAGCTGACAGGCTTTCTTCTTCGAGCGACTCCGCGTCAGGGGGGTGTTCGTAGCCCTCCGCGGCGTAGCACATCGCCCGGTCAAAGAAATGGGTGATCAGACGATCGAGCTCCTGCTGGCGATAAAGCTCCACAGCGGAGTCGGAAAGCGCCCAGGCGGCGAGGTAGCTCCCCAGGTAATTCTTGGTCAGCACCAGCGCCCAGAGAACTTCACTGAGCGGTATGCGCTCCCTCGAGCGCCGTACGCCCAAATCGTAATACTTCCCCCGGACCGCGCCTTCAGTCTTCTCGAGCAGCCAGTGTCCAAAATCGTGGTAGACGTCGAACACTCTTTCATGGAGGTCGCGGTAGGACAGGCCGTGGTAGGACGGGGTTCGGGAGCTCGCCTGCAGCTGTTCGACCGTGCCGCGCGTCAGCTCTTCGGCATGGGATTCGATTAAGGCAATCAATCTGCCTGCAAAATGATGGGGTTCGTGGGTCATATCGCTCTCCACATCGTACGATGCCCGGGGCGACCGGGCCGTTTCCTATATCGTGGGGCGATATAATCCGCCGTTTTCTGAGCTTGACGCGGCGGCGCCTCATCGGTGAAGTGCGTGGGCCGATCAAAAACCCCCGCCGCCACCCCCGCCGAACCCGCCGCCTGCACCGCCGCCACCGCCAAACCCAGATCCCCCGGAGCCGACGCTGCGCGGCGCGGAAGCCATCGTGCTTCCCGCCTGCATCGCCATCAGGTTCAGATCGTTCACCAGAAAGTACGGTTGAAAGGCCCCGACATAGGCCGGGCCTTGGTACCACTGGGGGGGCTCGAGGGCGATTCCCGAAAACGCCTCGACCCACTTCTTCTCGACGCGCAGCGCCATCGCGTACGGCAGGAATTTCTCGAACAGCTCCGGAGCGTTTTCCAACCGCCGGATGCGATCGCTCTCAACCCGACTCAGGAAATCCTCAAAACCGAGAACCTTGGCTAGGGTGCGCGCGCCTGAAATCGTTCGCGCAGTCATAAACCAGCCGAGCAGGCAAATGATTGCGCCCGATAAAATGCCGGCTACGAACCAGGTCAGAGGGGGCATGCCAGACTGCTTGGCCCACCAGCTTCCGAGCGCGACGATCAGGAAGCCGATGACGAGCCCGGTCCCCACGTACCCGGCGCGCACCGTGTCGGGCCGGTAGAGGTAGTAGCCGTCGGAAACGAGGGCGTTGTAGATGCCGTCACGAATGGCCGGCAGGCGCGTATAGAAACGGTTCTGGAGCTGCGAGAGGGCCACACTCGGCCGCGGCGCGGCGGGGGAGCTCCCCTGGAAAGCCACCGAGTAGTCCTCAACGACCGGGGAAGCCGCAACCGCCGCGGCCGGAGAATCGGACAAAACGGCTCCCGATTCGAGCGAATATTCCTGAACACCTGGCGAGGCCGCACCCCTAGCGGAAATGCGCTCCGGATTCGGAAGAGGATCCCCATCGAAGAATAAGCCGGTCAGCATGGCTCGCTCGTGGGGACGCGCATCGTTCCATTCCTCAGGCGGCTTCTTCAAATGAAAAATGTAATCGCGATGATGGGCGAACCCGAGCATGCCGGTGTGGTCCTTCTGCTCGATGGTGAGGTAGCCCTTCACGGCAAGATCGACG
>Ga0187783_10000061_pt1 | contig 83148 bp, 85 predicted proteins | sample 1015_SJ02_MP02_2_FD_132471 | JGI IMG/M metagenome (GOLD analysis project Ga0187783, IMG submission 132471) | Tropical peat soil microbial communities from peatlands in Department of Meta, Colombia - 1015_SJ02_MP02_20_MG | ecosystem: Environmental > Terrestrial > Soil > Wetlands > Peat | place... | reverse complement strand
GGAGCAAGCTTGACGGCTATGAAACCACGTTTAACAACCAGCAGCACGTCAACTACATCGGGACTGACGGTCATGTCCATGAGCTGGTGTACACCAATCATTGGGGCCATACCGATCTTACTGCCGCCGCCGATGCGCCAGCCGCCGCTGCCGGGAGCGCGCTGGACGGCTACCAGACCAGCTTCAACAACCAACAACACGTCAATTACATCGGGACTGACGGTCATATCCATGAGCTGGTGTACACCAATCATTGGGGCCATACCGATCTCACCAATGTCGTACTTGCAAGCGTCACGCAAACCTTGTCCGCGATATCGGGCGTCTCGTCCGCCGATCTGTCGCCCATCGTTGCTTTCGAGCTCGATATCGTCGGCTACGACAACGGCCAGAGCACAACGCTTTCATCTGGCTCCGGGACGATCACGTATACCGCGGCTAACGCCATGACGGTGGTGAATGCAGAGCCATCGTACTGCGAGTTCGATGGCGGGACTCTCGAGACTGCGAACACCTCCTATGGCGAGCTGCCGACCGGCTCGAGCGCCACTTTCGTGCAGACCTTCACTAGGTCGTCGGCTACCATCAAGGCCTCCAAGCGCAACGGGCTGATCAAGAGGCGCCAAATGGAGGCCGCTAAAAATCAAGACCTTGGGGCGCGGCAATCAGTTCTTACATAGTACGGTGTTTTGGCATACACCATAGGTGAGAAAAGAGACGCACAATACCCAGGAACCGACCCGTACCGCGCGCATTGAGGTGCGGGTCACGGCTTTCCGCGCTATCATACTCTCTCTTAGCCCTCCCATGTGTGGCGCGTTGTAAGATTGCTGCCTGCGACCTTACAAAAATGTTTCACGTGAAACATTTTTGTAAGGTTCATCGCCCCAATCGGACAATCGCGCATAACCAGCATTACGTGTTTTGACCCTACCTAAAACGGGTGACGACAAACGCTTTGATCGCTACCAAACCTCAGATTTGAGGAGCGCAAAACCTCATTGTGCGCCAGCGCACAGCACAATGCCGCCAATCGTGCTGCTAGGCACCTTTATCGGCTTCGTTTGAGGAGAAACCGCGATGAAAGCTTTCGAGAATGTGCAGGGCACCGCCTTTGTCGTCGCCGCCTATCGCGCCGAGGAGAACAATGCCCCCTCGCCACTTTATCGCGACGACATCGTCGAATTTTTCCTCAACGATGCCACCCGGCGCGCCGCGGACGAAGCATTTGCGGCGTCCCCCGAGGCGAAAGTGGGAGTTAAGCTTCGAACCCGCTACATGGACGATCAGCTCGATGAGCGGATTTCCCGAGGCTGCCGGCAAGTCGTGATTCTCGGCGCCGGGCTTGACACGCGCGCGGTGCGAAAGAGGCGGGAGGGACTTGCCTTTTTTGAGATCGATGACAAGGCGACCTTGGATTTTAAAGAAAAAACTTATGGAAGGCATGGGATCAAGGCGGCGCTCGCACTCATCCCGGCCAACTACGCAAAAGAAGATTGGATCACTCTGCTGATCGAGCAAGGCTTCGATCCGGATCTTCGAACACATGTGATTTGGGAAGGCAACAGCATGTACTTGCCAATCGGCGCTGTCCGGCAAACCGCCGCGGCGATCCGCGGTAGAATACCTGATGCGACTTTATCCTTCGACTATTTTGCGACCAAGATCGTCGATAACCTCACGGGAGACCCCAAGATAACGGCGCTGACTGATTATTTCGCGCAAGCGGGGGCGCCTTGGGTCACCGGTATCGACGATATAAAAGCGTTCGCCGACCAGCAAGGCATGCAATTAGTCGAAACTTGCTTGGTGTCTAATCTGCACCGCCGCTATTGGCCATCTCGCATCATGAATGTGAATTTGCTCAACTACTACTTCGTGTGCACGCTTGCCACGAAGTTAGCTAGTAGCCACTATCGCTGATCGGTGAGTGCGCGGCAACCCGGACCGATGGATGTTGGCGAAGGCAAGGCGCAGCGCGACGCTCCTCAAATGGGGCAGACCCCTCGCGCCGGAAGCGATGAGCAAAGCCGCGCCGCGTAAAAACACGAAGGCGAGCGGCATCCGGGTTCAGCCATTTTGGCTGAACCCGCGCTTATTTGGCAAAGCTATGAGCGATGATCAAATAATCCCAAAAGACTGGCTGACAAGGCCGGCGCACGGAGAAAGAAACGCCTGGTTCTGGACGTTTGGCGCGAGAGTAAGGCACATTCCGTTGCCAGTGTTGATCGCGCCGTTATTATAGATCCAAGTTTGCGATGCCGATCCAGTGCATGGTTGCACGATGACGTGAGTGCCGGTGCTGAGTGCTTCGCCCTGAGTGTCAAGGCACAAGCCTTGAGTGGTAATTTGAAAGCCATCAAGGCTCCATTGTTGGCCCATGATAAAGAAAATACTTCCACAGGGCCATAAGACCGCCGCCGAACCGGGCCCATTTACCGTAAGGCAGGCCGTCGTATTCCCCGGCGCGTAGCCGAAGATATAGGCGGCCCGGGCGGGCGGAGAAACTGGAGCGGCCGCCAACAAGGAACCGCTCAGGAGAAGTACAAGACGATGATTACGCATAGTAAGCTCCATTATTTTCATGTTTGACAGATTTGACGCGCTGTCGGCGGTTCTACTTCAGCCGATCAAACTCGTCGTGATGGGATTGTCGTGTGCTCGCGGCCTTCGATATCCTTGCGCCTGCCACCACTAGCTAACCCCATTAATTAATCGACCATTGCTGAAAGATATCACTCCCGCAGGGTTGCATGGTCAACTGCTGGTCGACATTATTAGGAAGAACGGGAACGAGACCGAGACACAAACCGCTTTTTGGATCCTGGATTTGCCCCGAGAGATTGAAAAACCAATTCTGCGCCGCCGTGCCGTTGCATGGGTAAATTTCAACCTGTGTACCCACGGTTGTGCCCGCCAAGTAACGGTCGAGACACAGTTGCCGCTGATTCAGTGTCCCTGGAGCCAGGATTGCAGGGCCATAAACCGCCCACTGTTGAGCGTAGGCCTGTGGGGGGATGGCGCCCGGGCAAGGCTCAAGCACGACGGGCGTAAAATTGGCTGTCTGCCCATTTTGCACCGCGAGGCATAAACCCGCCGCATTATTGTATAAGAGCGCAGCTTGTGCTGTTGGATAGATTGGTGCTGTCGTGGCCAACAAGCAGCCACTCAACACGCCCATATGAGCGATACGCATTAGAATCTCCAAAGTTCTCGATGTGTTGCACGGCTTTGAGCCATTGAAGGATGTTCCCTAATTTTCCGCCGTCCGCTCCCCCTGTTCAGGGGGTTGATATTGCGCCTTATTCGAATGCGCCGGCGGCTCCGAGGGAATGATGACAAATATTGCTGCATTTGACGCACACAACTGCGACACGCATTAAAGCCTCCAAAGTTCTCGATGTGTTGCAAGATGTTTGGTTCAAGCGGTCCTAATCTCACGGCGCTGACCAGTGGATTGTGCCACGTCAGGCCCGCGATTGCCGTTATCCATGACTTCGTTGCGAGCGGCTGTTCCCCGGGGAACAAGCCAGGTGAAATTGATAAGAGGGGATTCGCCGATCCCGGCCGTTTGATGGGCATTTCATGCAAATGCACGAGTAGAAGTGTAACGGCCAGCGAGAGCGTGAGGTGCGATTGGCATTCGCCACCTTCACATGCTCGCGGAGGACTACTCGCGCTCGATGCGGATGACTTGCGGTTTTTCGGCCAAAAACCCATCGCTGACCGCGGCAGTAAGAGCCTGCCGGACGCTCTTTTCATGAGTTGCGTGGGTGATGAGCACGACGGGGACCGGGCCGCCCGGCACTTTGCTCGCCCCCGGCCGGCGCTTTTGCACGATGCTTTCCAAGGAAATGCCATGCTCGGCCATGCGGGTCGCGATCGCCGCCGCCGCGCCCGGCCGGTCATAGAGCGAGAGCCGGATGTAATAGCCGCCTTCATGCAGCTGCATGGGCGCCAGCTGCGCCGGTTTCAGCGAGGCCACCGGCCGGCCAAAGGGCGCCGAGCGGACGCCGCGCGCGATATCGGCGACATCGGCGACGATCGCCGAGGCAGTCGCCTCGCCGCCCGCGCCCGGGCCGACGAGCGTCAGTTCATGCACGGCGTCGGCGTCGATCGTGACCGCGTTGGTGACGCCCATGACTTGCGCGATCGGCGAGGATTTCGGCACCATAGTCGGGTGCACTCGCTGCTCGATGCCGGCCGGAGTGCGCTGCGCGACGCCCAAAAGCTTCACTCGGTAGCCGAGCTCCGCCGCCGCTTCGAGATCGGCCACGGTGATCGCCTCGATGCCTTCGACGGCGATCGCCGAGGGATCGATCTCCGTGCCAAAGGCGAGCGAAGTTAGGATGGCGAGCTTGTGCGCGGTATCGAAGCCGCCGATGTCGAACGCCGGATCGGCCTCCGCATAACCGAGCCTTTGCGCGTCGGAGAGGCACTCCTTGAAGGAGAGCGCCTCCTGTTCCATGCGGCTCAAAATATAATTGCAGGTGCCATTGAGGATGCCAAAGACCCGCTCGATGGAATTGCCCGCCAGGCCCTCGCGCAGCGTTTTCACGATGGGAATTCCGCCCGCCACCGACGCTTCGAACGCCAGCGCGACGCCTTTCTCCTCGGCGAGGCTGGCAAGACGCATTCCATGTTTGGCGAGCAGCGCCTTATTGGCGGTCACGAAGGATTTTCCCGCACCGAGCGCCGCCTCGGCGGCAGCCAGCGCAATGCCCTCCTCGCCGCCGATCAACTCGACGAAAAGATCGATATCGGGCGCTTTTGCCAGCACCGTGCTATCGTCATACCAGTCGAAACGGGTCAGATCGACGCCGCGGTCCTTGCCTTTCCGCGCGGCGGAGACGCCGCGGATGACAATCTGCCGCCCCGTCCGCCTGGCCAACGTCTCCGCCTGCCGGTCGAGCAGCTTGATGACCGCCGCCCCGACTGTGCCGAGACCGGCGATGCCAATACGTAAAGGGGAGGGCATGGAGGCAAGCCCGTGAGCGAAGGACTCTAACATTAAAACGGCAAAGGCTATGTGCCCGAATTTAGCACCGTGATCAAGATAGCAGCCTCCGGCTGACCGGAGCTTGCGGATGCGCCATGAAGCTTGCTTAAGGACTGCGATTGCTTACATTGGGGCGCACGAGCACTGAAACGCTCGCGGATCACCTATGACCTTTGTCGATTCTGCCCATGACATCCGGCGCAAGCCAGGGCATATAAAACTCCACGGCACGGAGGCTTTCGCGGGGATGCGACGAGCTGGGCGGCTCGCCGCCGAAGTCCTGGACCTTCTAGCAAGCGAGGTCCGGCCGGGAGTGAGCACCGCCTATCTCGATCAGTTGGTTTTCGATTTCGCCATCGCCCACGATGCTTACCCCGCGCCGCTCGATTACCGCGGTTACCGGAAATCGATCTGCACGTCGATCAACCACGTGGTCTGCCACGGCATGCCCGACAATAAGGGGCTGAAGGAGGGCGACATCGTCAATATTGACGTGACGCTTATCTTGGATGGCTGGCATGGTGATTCGAGCCGCATGTATTTCGTCGGCGAGGTTCCAAGACGCGCGCAGCGCCTCGTCGAAGTCACCTATGAGGCGCTGATGCGCGGCATGGCGGCGGTCCGGCCTGGCGCCACCACCGGCGATATCGGCGCCGCCATTCAAACTTATGCCGAAGCAGAGCGATGCTCCGTGGTGCGAGACTTTTGCGGCCATGGCCTTGGCCGCTTGTTCCATGACGAGCCCAACATTCTGCACTATGGGCGCCGTGGCGAGGGTGTCGTGCTGAAGCCGGGTATGTTTTTCACCATCGAGCCGATGATCAACCTAGGCCGCCCGCATGTAAAAATCCTATCGGACGGCTGGACCGCGGTGACCCGCGACCGCTCTCTTTCGGCACAATTTGAACATTCGATCGGCGTCACCGAGGCGGGCTACGAGGCCTTTACCCTATCGCCACGCGGCCTGCACCACCCGCCTTATTATTAGTCTTTAGCTTACGCCTAATGAGCGAGACGACGCCAGGCACAAATCCACCCCATTACCTGGGCCATCGGGAGCGGCTGCGCGAACGCTTCAACAAAGGCGGCGCCGATGCGCTTGCCGAATACGAATTGCTCGAACTCATTCTTTTCCGGGCGATGCCGCGCCGCGACGTAAAGCCGCTGGCGAAGGAGCTCATCAGACGCTTTGGCTCCTTTGCGGAAGCTATCGCGGCGAGGCCCGAACGCCTGCGTGAAATCGGCGGGCTTGGCGATGCCGCGATCGTCGAGCTGAAGATCATCGAAGCCGCCGCCAAGCGTCTGGCGAAGTCGCCGATTGAAAAGCGGGTAGCGCTCTCAAGTTTTTCGGCCGTTGTCGATTATTGCCGCACCGCCATGGCCTTCCTCGACCATGAGGAATTCCGCGTGCTCTTTCTTGACAAGAAAAATTGCCTCATCGCCGACGAGGTCCAGGGAATCGGCACGGTCGATCACGCTCCCGCATATCCGCGCGAAATCATGCGCCGCGCGCTGGAGCTCAGCGCCACCGCCATCATTCTCGTCCACAACCACCCTTCAGGCGATCCGCAGCCCTCGGCGGATGATGTCCACCTCACGCAGCAGATCATCGCCATCGGCAAGCCGCTCAAGGTCATCGTCCATGATCACCTCATCATCGGCAAACACGGCCATGTCAGTCTTAAGGGATTGCGGATTATTTAGAGACTTCTGCAGGTGTCGTGCCGCTCGGTGCGGCAATTCTCGGCCGGAACCGTCTTAAATAAAATGGCGTTATGCGCTCAACGAAGAGCGCGCATGCTGAAATTCCGTATTTTCGTGTTGGTTGGAATCGTCAATTTGCTGAAAGAAAAGCACGCAGACCGCGTGAAAAGACTCCGCTGGTCAATTTGGGAAAGGGCTGAGATGCTCGTGTATGATTTTCCATCGGCCGCTTTCGCTTCTGAGAACCGTCGTGCCACGGCCTGTCCCTTCGAATGTTTTGCCGTCTATCTCGGCTTTCCAGCAGAAGCGATATGCGCAGCTTGCAACAGTTTCGCTCAGAGCGATCCATTCGAGGTCTTCTAACCAATAGACCTCATTTTGGAGCGTTTGCCATGTCCGCTCGAAGGCAGCTCTAATTTCGTCGATCCCCCGATGCGTGCCATCGGTGAACCAAAAAACGGCTTTCGGTGAGAGGAGCGGCTCAACCTCATCAAACCGGCGGAGATTGATCTTCGCTTCATACAATTTCATGTGCTCGCTGGCGCTCATGTTTCGTGTCCGGTCCGTCAGGTAGGGGATTCCTCAGGTTCGGGGAATTTGATAGAGTTTGCCACGGCGTACCTATCGGGAACAGACCGCTCGCAGGCATTGCTTTTGCCGAAGCGGTTAATGATTATGCCGAGGCCAACGATCCGGTCCGCTTCATCGACGCTTTCATGGACGGGCAGCACGAGAATCCTACGCCTCGGAGACCTCGTGCGCGTTTGCGAAGTCATCTGAATGTCGTGCGAATTTGCTAAATTGTTCAGTTAAACAAAACAAGAGGGGAGACACCAATGGCCAGGCCGCCACATCACCGCCGGAGACGCACTCCAAGAACATCGCCCCCCTCCGATGAGAACTTGGATCCGACTCCGATCGACCGCCCAGTCTTCGCTCAGCCGGAACCCACCGCGGACCCAACCCGATTTCGGCTCCGCCATCCCTCGGACGCGGCTGCCTACAAGACGATTGATGAGCTGAACGCCGAACACAAACTTGGCCCGATGCCGTTCCCCGCACCGCGCGGTGGAACAGAGCCGGTCCTGACACTTGCCCAGGTGCTAGGTCCTAGCGGAGATGAAGCGGTCAAGCGTATCGAAGCGTCCGGTCAGCTTGTGTTCCATGCTGTTGGCGACACAGGGTCGACTCGCGGGCCGCATAATCAGTCGCTGGTCGCCGACAAAATGGCCGCGGATTTCGACGAGGAGGCGACCGAGAACTTGCCCCAGTTCTTTTTCCACCTGGGTGACGTCATCTACAACTTCGGTGAGGCACAGTATTATTATGATCAGTTCTACGAGCCATACCGCGATTATCCCGCACCGATTTTGGCTCTCGCTGGCAATCATGATGGGATGGTCGCTCCGGGCACAAATGCTTCGACACTTGCCGCCTTCCTCGACAATTTTTGCGCGACCGACTTCGTGGTTACGCCGGAGGCTGGCGGCCTTTCACGCACGGCCCAGATCCAACCCGGTGTCTTCTTCACCTTCGAGGCGCCGCTGCTGCGCATCATCGCCCTCTACTCCAATGTGCTAGAAGACCCTGGTGTTATCGCCTCGCCGGAGATCGGCAACGCGCAACTTGATTTCCTCAAGGCCGCGCTGAGCCGAGCGAAAGAATTTTCGGGAGCGCTGATTTTAGCGCACCACCATCCCGCCTACACGGTTGGCTCCAAGCACGGCTGGAGCGAGGAGATGCGAGGACAAATCGACGAAATCTGCGCCGAGACCGGCGTATGGCCGCATGCCGTGCTCTCGGCCCATGCGCACAACTACCAGCGCTTCACCCGCGTCCACCAGGCAATGCAGATACCCTACGTCCTTGCCGGCAATGGCGGCCACAATATATCCCGCCTCAAGCGCATACCCGATGCCGGCGGCCCTCCGTTGGCGGCGGCAAACGCCGAGAAAACGAAAGGCACCTCGCGCTACGAAACCCCATTCCGCGCGCCGACCGTGCTCCAAGCGGCGAGCGGCGGGAATGACCTGGTGCGGCTAGAAAACTACGACGACCAGGATTACGGCTATCTACGGATCGTTGTGACGGAGACGCAGCTGCGGATCGAATATCACCCTGCATCAGACGGCGACGCAGCCAAGACTCCGGACGATGCGGTCACAGTCGACCTGGCCAGTCGAACATTAGCGGTTCCGGAGGTCTGATGATCAAGGGGCATTTGCAAATCAACAAGCGATCGGCGAGTTGAAGGCACGTTGTTGTCAGGCATTTATATCCTGCTAGGTCTGCGTTTTTTTACAAGCCTTCCTCGATAGTTAAACGGCCTCCCTCGCAATTCGCGACTCTAATGTAAGCGGAATTCCGCTCCGATCGACTTGATTTCAGCTGGCTTGATAAGCTTTGAGTGGCCGACGACGACGCGATACAAAGGCCCGTCAAGCTTCTCTTGCCAGAACATCAAAAATTTTATCAATATCGGGAAGTCCGGCGCGATATCATAATCTTGCCAAATATAAGACTGCAGCAATCCCGGGTGGTCTGGGAGGCGGTAGAGAATTTCAGCCGTGGCAAGCCCATAGCCCGCGAGCTGTTTCAAAAATTCCGGCGCTACGCCGCCCGTGTGGATCCTTTTACTCTCAGACATCATCCGCCTCCGCACCATGGCCAACCGGCAATGGCACAACGTTGTCACACGCTCACAATGCACGAAGACTCATTCAACAATGTTTCATATTAAAACGGAGTTGCATTGAGAGCCGACGCAAGCCGCGTGCCGAAAATAAAATTTTTGCGAGGGTTTTTCGGCCAAAAGTTCGAGGCGGCGCCGCGACCGATCAGAGAATCCCATATTTACGGTGGGCGTAGGTCAAACTGCTGCCTTGCTCGCCAAAGTCTACTGCCAGGACTTCACCGATCATGATCAAATGGGTCGTGATTTCTTTGACTTCCGTTAGCCGGCAGTCAAAGACAGCGGCCGCGTCCTTAAGCGCCGGCGCTCCGGTTGCAAGCTTGCCCCATTCGCCGGCGGCGAATCGCTCTTCGAGACGTTGGCCGGTCCGCCCGGCAAAAACATCGGCGATGGGTTGTTGCGAAGACGTCAGCGTATTGATGCAAAAGACGCCGTTTGAAGTTATGCGCGCCGCGGATGGCGATAATTTGTTGATGCAAAACAGCATCATCGGCGGCGCGATTGAAACGGACGCGACCGACGTCGCGGTGATCCCGCCAAGCCCCGCCGGACCCGCCGTCGTCACGATGTGCACCGCGGCGGCGACGCGGCTCATCGCCTCGCGAAAACGCTCGTCATTCAGGTCGGAGCCCGTGAGCTCGAGCGTTTTTGCGCCTTTGTCCGCATATTCTTTCGTCAATAACTCGCTCCGGCTTAGTTTAAATTACAGCAATTTTAAAACGTCGTCTTAACGGGGGGCCTTGGCGAAACACAATATGCACCTCACGAGGAGAAAGCCAATCTAGGGCGGGTGCTTCATGGAGCGAAGCGGGCAGAGCTTTGGGTTAGCAATATTCCTGACTCGGTCAGCCGATGATAAAGGAATTTCCGCGATGGCGCGACCTTAAGCGCGGCGCGTGTGTGGGTTGCGGATGTTGGAGAGGAAGAATTCCCAAAAGCGCGTCGGGGCGCGGTCACCGGCGGCGGCGGCAAGGGACGGAAGGCGCGGGCCCATAATGGTGGTGAGTTGGTTCATGCTCGCCCCTCCGCGTCCGCACGTTCCAACGCTCTCCGAAAAAAAGCTACAGGTTCAAAGGCGGGATGTTTGTTGCGTTCGACAAGCGGTGCCAAGGCGGCTGTTTCAATTAACACCTCGTTGATGAAGTCAGGCTCGCCTTTTTTGCCCACGCGCATGGCCCATGCTCGATATTCGCGACGGTTCCGTAGATGAACCAGCGCCTCCATCCTGAATTCGAAGGAGATCAAAACCATCGCACGGTCCATTGTCTCTTTCTCTTTAAGTCGTTCCTCTAGAAAGCGAATGAGACCAAGCCCTCTGCCGGTCAGGTCCTTGCGTTGTTCTTCTGGCATAGCGTCGAGACAATCCAACATCTCCTTCATAAGATCTGGATCGAGGGGAGTGGCATTGGCCTTGTCGATGACAGTCATGAAGACACCCAGAAGTTTATGATAAAGGATATTATCACATATAAGGGTCTGGCACGCGCCACGCACCTAACCGCTCAACCTAACCAGTTTCATTTCTGCCGGCCGCCTTACCGCGAAGGCCGTTATCGCGGAAGCCGGCCGTTTGAACGCGCCGACGACAGCCTTAATACCTCCGTGCTATGAAGATAGGATGCCCGAAACCCTTACCGTCAGCATTGAACAGAAGAAAGCGGAGCTTGATTGCCTGCGCCCTTTATCGGCGTCCGCTTTGGCGCAGCTCCAAAAACATTATGACGTCGATCTCACCTACACGTCCAACGCGATTGAAGGGAACACCCTGACGCTGCGCGAAACGGCGGAAGTGATCGAACATGGCATCACCGTTGGCGGCAAGCCGCTTCGCGACCATCTTGAAGCCGTCGATCATTATGAGGCTTTGCGATGGATGCGCGAGCTCGCGGGCAAGACAAGACCCATCGATGAAAGCGTCGTTTGCGAATTGCACCGGCGCATCGTCGCGCGAAGCCAGCCTGATATTGCGGGGATCTACAGCCGCAATCCCCGCCGGATCGCTGGATCGCCCGTCGTTTTCCCAAACCCCGTGAAGATTCCGCAACTCATGGAAGAATTCGGGACATGGCTGAAAACTGCGCCGCCGAATCCGACTTCGGCGTTCGAAGCGCATTACCGCCTTGTATCAATCCATCCTTTTGCTGATGGCAACGGGCGCGCCGCGCGACTCTTGATGAATCTCATACTCATTCGCGGCGGTTATCCACCAGTCTCTGTGCGCCTCGAAGACCGCAAGGCCTATCTCGATGGCCTTGAGCGCGCGTCGCTGGCCGAAGACCTGATGCCCTATCGCACTCTCATGCACGAGCGGCTGAACGCGACCTTGGAGGACTATTTGACTGCCCTGCGGGAAGCCCTGCCCTAGGTCGAACCACCTCGCCAATAGTCTCAGCTTTTATTGATCTGGGATAACAAAAACTCTTCGAGCCGCGATCCGAGATTCACAAAATCCGGAAACGTTTGAATGAGCCAGCTCGAGGCATCTTGGATCGAGCCGGTCAAAAAGGTGATCCCTGTCGCAACCAAGAGAACTCCAATGATCCGCTCGAGAACGCCGAAGTAAGGCTTGAACCGCGTGATGAAATGCACGAAGGGCTCGATCGCCACCGCGACCGCGAGAAAAGGCAATCCCAGCCCCATCGAATAGGCGCCAAGCAGCGCAATACCCCGGCCGACGGTTTCTTGCGAAGCGGCAACCGCCAAGATCGCCGTGAGAATGGGGCCGATACACGGCGTCCAGCCAAAGGCGAAGGCGATGCCCATGACATAGGCGCCCCAAAGGCCGAGCGGCTTTTGCACGTCAAAGCGAGCCTCGCGATAGAGGAACGCGAAGCGGAACACCCCGAGAAAATGGAAGCCCATCGCCATGATGACAATGCCGGCGATCGCGGCAAGCCGGGCGAAATAAGCGTGCAACAGTTGGCCGAACGCCGAAGCGCTGGCGCCAAGGCCGATGAAAACCGTCGAAAAGCCGAAAATGAATAATAACGAGGCGAGGAAAATATCACGCCGGGCGCGGGCTTCACGCCGGGCCGCGACTTCTTCAATCGTCGTTCCCGCGATGAAGGTGAGATAAGGCGGGATCAGCGGCAGCACGCAAGGGCTTAGGAACGAAAGAAGCCCCGCAAGAGCGGCGGCTGGAAAAGTCACATCATGCGGCATAATATTCTCATATCATACGCCCTGACCGTCTTGCAGAACGCTCAAATCTCGGCAATGTCAAACTCGGCAGTTCGAGAGAAAGTTTTAAATTTGATCTTAATTTTTTTTCCCTTCACTCGGCTGGGAGCGCCCGGCCGCCGGGAGCGACCCGGAGCCTTGTAAGTTCGGTGTTCCTCGGCTGGCAGCACGCCGCCTTAATCCTGCTGCGGTTAACGGCACAACAGCCAAGCCCGTGCCTTGGATCGGTTAGGTGTAGGACACTTATGACTGTTTTCTCAATTTCGTTTTGCAACATCCTGATCAATTTCGCTATCGGGCTTTTCATCGCCAAATTTTTGGGCCCGGCGGAGTATGGGCGCTTCGCGCTGGCTTATGCAACCGCGGTCTTTGTCCAGACCGGCTTTTTCGATTGGATCAGGCTCGGCGCAACGCGGTTTTACTCCGAACGCACGAGAAGTGAAGATCCGGCTCTTCGCGCCACTCTCGACTTCTCCTTCGCCGTCATCTCTGCCGCTCTCGCGGCTGGCGCCTGCCTGCTCATGTGGAGCGGCGTTAAGTTCACTCTGTCCAACGGTTTGATCGCCCTGGCCCTGACCGTCGCCGTGGCCAACGGGCTCTTTGATTATCACGTCGCGCTCGTTCGCGCTTGCTTCGACGACCGGCTTTTCGCCAGGCTCGCGCTCGTCAAAAATGCCCTGGCGATCGCGCTCATGGGCGGAGGCGCGTTCCTTTTCGGCTCGGCCGAGATGACCCTCGCGGGGACGGTCGTTAGTCTCGCGGGTTCGATCGTGACGGCGCGCGCCGCCCTCGCCGATCCCGCTTCAAAGCCGAGTTTCGCGCGGCTATCGATCGCCCGCCATCTCATGAGCTATAGCCTGCCCATCGTCGGCGCGACATTGCTTTATATCGCAATTCCGCTCGCCAACCGCTCGATCCTCGCCATCCTCGACGGCTTTTCCGAAACCGGCCAATTCTCCTTGGCTTTTGATTTCGGCACGAAAGCGATACAGACGATCGGCTCTGCCTTGGATATCGTTCTCTTCCAGATCGCGGTCGCGACGCACGAGCTCGAAGGGCCGACGCGGGCAAGGCAGCAAATTGCCCGCAACATGACGATCGTCATCGCCATGGTGCTGCCGGCTTGCACGGGCCTCTGGCTCACCCTGCCATCCGTCGAAACACTTATCGTTCCCGAACAATATCGCGGGCATTTCGATGAGCTGTTGCCCCTGATGATGACTGGCTTCTTCGCCATGGCGCTGATCCAGTTCGCCATTACTCCAATCTTCCTCATCGAAAAGAGAACGGTCCCTCTGATCTCTGCCGCGCTCGCGGCATGCGCCGCCGACCCGCTTTTCTTGCTGATCCTCCACCGCGATCACGGCGCCGCGAGCCTCGCCATTGCGCAGGCGGGAGCGATGCTCGTTGCCGTCATCGTGCTGATCGCCGCGGCGCTTCCTCATTGGCAGCATTGGCCGCGCCTGCGGGACCTCGCCGTCGCCGTCTTCGGCAATGCGCTCATGGGGGCGATCGTCTTCCAGTTGCGTGACAAAGAGCCCGGCTTTTCCACGCTGAGCGAGCAGGTCAGCCTCGGGGTCCTCGTCTACGCCGCCGTTATCTTGGGGCTCGATGTCGCGGGCCTCCGCCAGATCACGATGGCGCGGCTGCGGCTCACATTGGCGAGGCTGAAAACGCTCTGAGTTAGAAGTGTTCGATCCTTGCAATGAAAATTACTTGGAGGATCTCCAATAATTTTCCATCAATTCGCTGGCCCAATCCGGCTCATGGAAAATACCGCGAGGAAGGAATGACCGCATGCATGGCTTAATGTCGATGACGGGCGAGCCATCGATCGCATCCAATCCGCTCACCACGATCGTCAGCGTCTCGACACGCTCGATTTTCGCAACCGTAACCCCAATACGATTGGGACGGCCCTTGGCGCGTTGAGCGAAAATTCCGACCTTTGGCCAATCCATTCTGCCGCGAGGATGGCGAGCGCCCATGACGATTTCCGCCTCCTCGACGCGATGACAGTGATAGACGACCTCGACGTGAGAAAAGGCATCCAATCCGGCAAGGGCATCCGGTTGGAACAGCGCCGGATCAAGATCGATCCGGCTCTCAACGCAATCCCAATTGTCATCAATCGGCTCGATTCGATTTGATCTCACATAACCGATTGGCATGAGTCGGATGTCTTCGTTCGCCACGCGAAACCCTCCTAAAAACGCCCCCGCCGCCGGACGAGCAAAGTGACCCAGCCATCGACATCAAAGCGGCGCGCAAGCGCCGTCCCCTGCCCTCGGTAGGCGCTGAGGACGGCGGCGACATCGCGCGGAAGCAGACCGGAAAGGATGATTTCAGCGCCAACCGACGTTAAGCGAGCGAGCTCGGGGGCAAGCGAGCACAGCGGGCGGGCGAGAATATTCGCCATGACGAGATCATAGGGGGCGCCATCCCGCAACAGCGGATGTGCTACACCTCTCGCGAGCGCGAGCTTGATGAAATTCCCCGCGTGATTGCGCTTAGCATTGCTCACGGCGGTGCGCACGCTCACCGGATCAATATCGCCGGCGCGTACCTCGCGCTTGAACAGCCTCGCGGCGGCAATGGCGAGGACGCCAGAGCCTGTTCCAAGATCGAGGATGGATACTGGGCGGCGTCGCCGGGCGATGTCGGCGAGCATCAACAGGCAACCGCGCGTCGAACCGTGATGGCCCGTGCCAAACGCCAGCGCGGCTTCGATTTCGATGCCAATATCGTTGGTGGCGACCCGATCGCGGTCATGTCCGCCATGCACGAAGATGCGCCCTGCCCGCACCGGCGGCAGCAAAGCGAGCGACGCCGCGATCCAGTCGCGTTCCGCCACTTCGCCAAAGATGGCGGACTCCACCGCCTCCTCGCTCGCCGCCGCTTTGATGAGGGCGCGAACCGCCGCCTCATCGGGTAGCGTTCCAAAGAAAGCCTCAACTGCCCACACGCTTTCATCCCCCGTTGCGAAGGAAGCTGCGGCGGTCGTTGCCGGGTCAAAAGTTTCGACGATGATGTCCGCCACCTTGCGCGCCGTCGCCTCGTCGCAAAGGAGACGCATGGTATACGCCGCGCGGTTTGGCGGCAGGCCTTCAAGCATGGCAGCCGCTAGCATGGGAAAAAAAGGCCCGCAACCTTGCCCTATCTTGTGGCGGCAGCCTCGATGTCAGGGAGCTGTGCCTTGCGGGCGTAATGAGAGGCGTTTTGCCGTCCGGCGCAAGCCTCGCGCGCGAACACGATGAGGTGATGGGCGCAAAGTCCAACGCTGAGAATCGGCTCCATTTGGAAGCGTATGAGGCGGCCAAGCGCGAACTTCCAAAACAGCGCGCGATAATCAGCCTTGACGCCCACAAACCATGAGAGCCGCGCAAGGATGATGAGGCCTTTTTTGATATTGCGCGGCGACAAGCGCTGGCGGCTCCATGGCCTTCCGCGGCGGAACGGCCGCGTGTTGTGCATCTGGAACTCATAGCGGGCGAAGACGGCGGCCGGCGCATAGGCACTCGCCATGCACTCGCGCCACATGGCAAGCACGTCTTGATACGGCATCTTAAAGTCCACATTGGATTCGCGCTGAAGATCCCCCTCTTCTATCAGGCGGTTTTCGCGCGCGAGGCGATCCCAGAGCGGCGTTTTCGGCAGCGCGTGCAAGAGATTGATTGTCGCCATGGGAATGTGAGAGCGCTCCAAAAATTCGGCGATGCGCGCGCCGGAATCTGGGCGGTCAGTATCGAGGCCGAGAATAATGCCGGAGACGACTTCCATGCCATACTGGTTGATACGCCGCACGGCATCAAGGATTGGAACCGCCATATTATGGCGCTTATCCATCGCTTCGAGCGCTTCCGGTTCCGGCGTTTCAATCCCGCAAAAGATAGTATCAAAGGCCGCTTCGCGCATCAGGCGGAGGATTTCCGGCAAGCGCGCGATATTGAGAGTCGCCTCGCAGGAAAAGCTGATTGCATAGCCATTGCGCTTTTGCCAATCGATTAGGTGCGGAAGCAGCTCGCGCAGCGCCCTCTTATTGGCGATAAAATTGTCATCGACGAAATAAACGGCGCCATTCACGCCGCGGGCGAGCAATATGTCGAGTTCCGCGACGATCTGCGCCGAAGTTTTCAGGCGCGGAACACGGCCATAAAGACTCGGAATGTCGCAGAACTCACAGGTGTACGGACAACCGCTCGAGAATTGAATGCTGCCCAGGAAATAGCGGCTGGTCTCGGCAAGTTCGTAGGCGGGCGGAGGAAGAGCACGAAGGTCGCGGCGGTGCTTCGTCTTCAGGACAATTTGCTCAGCGGGGCGCTCAGTGCTCTCGGCGAGCCGATCGATCAAGATCTCGGTGGCATCGCCGAGTTCGCCAATATGGAGATAATCGAAAGTTGGATATTGCTCGGGGCAGGCCGAAACCGAGGGACCGCCGAGCACCGTCACCTTGCCAAAGCCATGCGCCCGCCGGCAAATGTCCTCGATACGGCGGCGCTGGACATGCATGCCGCTGACGAAAACCGCGTCGGCCCACTCGAAATCGCTCGCCGATGCTTGGCGGATATTCTCGTCGATGAAACGCACGCTCCAGTGTTTCGGCATGATCGCCGCAATGAGGAGCAAACCTTGCGGCGGCATGAAGGCGCGCACGCCATCGGTCAGCGGATAGGCATACTGGAATGTGCCGAAAGACGGCGCGTAGCGAGGAAAAATACAAAGGATCTGACGCGAGACGCGGCCTCCCTCTCTCGCCGCACCAAAACTCACCTGAAGGTCCGCGAGTTCCTGCGCCATGTTTGTTCCATGCAACAGCCGCAACGCGGCGATGGCGCGATGGGTTCCGCCTCGCCGCGAAGCTATTTAACAGCTAGGGAGTGCGAGAGGAAGCGAGAGGCGGCCAGGGTTGCGGGGCTGGCGTAAAGAAAAATCCCGGCCGCGGCGGCCGGGATCGGCAAGTTGTGGTCCGTGGGAGGACGAGAGTCAATATTTGGCGACGACCGGCGCGGGCGCTTGGGAGTCAAATTTATAAGTGATGCCGGCCTCGACTTGGTTCTGTGTCAAATGGTGCTGGACAAGAAGGCTGTTGCCGCCAAAAAGGAGGGGAGGCGCCAGCGTAACCAAGTTGACGAAGGGATAGTCGTCATAGTGGCCGAAATCCGAGTAGCGGTATTCGGCCCGGATAGACCAATTGTTGGTGAGGGCATAGGCGATGCCGCCGCCAACCGTCCAGCCCGAGCGCGTCCTCGATATATCTTCCGAGACACCCGGCACACGTGTGGTTAACCCTGTAGTATCCGTATAGTCGTTGTGAATGCCCGTGAAGGCAGCGCCGCCCGTGGCGTAGATGAGGAAACGATCCCAGGTGAACCCGGCGCGCAGACGGATCGATCCTTGAATCTCCGCGCGCTCTTGATCGCCGATGCCGGTCACGCCGTCGAGAATTGTGCCCTGCTGGCTAGTGCCGTCGACGCTCCCTTCAAGACCAACGAGCCACTGATTCCACTGCAGATTATACCCCAGATGGACGCCGCCAATGACGCCGCTCAGATTCTGGGTAACGCTGTTTGTGAGGAAAAACGGCACGCCGCCGGGCGCGCCAGAAAATTGGCTGTAGTAGCGATCTTGGCTCCAGGCGCCGCCGACTTGCAGGCCGGCATAAAGGCCCGTCCAAGTGAAGGCGGGAGGTGGCGGTGGTGCCGCCGGTGGCGGCAATGGTTCGGCCGCCAAAGCAAAGCCGGTGGTGGCGATGGCACTCACGGATGCCAGGAAAAATTGACGGCGCATCAGGCTCCCCTCCTTGACCAATTTAATTTCCAAGAACCTACGCCGTTTCCTTCGCCGCCCCAACCCCCATTGGCGGATTCCGGCTATTATCTCGGCAGGTGTTGCCGGAACGCAACGTAATGGTCGGCAAACAAAAAAGAAAACCCGGCCTAAGGCCGGGTTTTGCCGGGTCGCGCTAAGCCTTGGCCGAAAAGCTTGGCTCAGTATTTTGACACGACCGGGGCGGGCGGGCCGTAGAGGTCGAATTTGTAGCTGAAGCCGACCTGCACTTGGTTCTGGTTCAAAGTGCGATTGGCATTATAGAAAACCCCCGCCAGGAGAGGATTCGTTGCAATCGCAATGGCGCCGAGTGAAGGAGCCGAAAGAGTGCCCCAATTCGTATAACGGTATTCGGCGAAGATCGACCAATTGTTGGTCACGGCGTAGTCGATACCGCCACCAACCGTCCAGCCCACGCGGGTATTTGAGAAGCTGTTGTTGGCGTAGAAGGCCGGAAGGATGCCGAGTGCACCAGAATTAAAAACACTGTAATTGGTGTTGAACCCGCCGAAGGCCACGCCGCCCGTCGCATATATCAAGGCGCGATCCCAGGCGACACCGGCGCGGCCGCGAATCGAGCCTTGAATATCAGCGGTTGATTGGGCCTGTATATTAGTCCCATCCGGGAAAAAGGCCACGGTGGTATTGCTGAGGCTGGTGCCGTCGACAGTGCCTTCGAGGCCGACCACCCACTGGTTGATTTGATAGTTATAGCCGACATGGGCGCCGCCGATCACGCCGCTTGGAGTGCCGCCAACGGATGTCGCCAAACCGGCCCCTAAGAACGGATCAAACCCGGTGTAGTTGAGATTGCCGCTACCCCAGGCGTAACCGATCTGGCCACCGACATAGATTCCGGTCCAGGTGAAGATCGGCGCGGGCGGCACATAGACCGGTGGTGGCGCACGCGAGGGAAGATCGGCCGCCAAAGCCGCCGACGTTGCGAGAGCGAAGGCACCCACGGATGCCAACAGAAGATTACGAGACATAGGCCTTGTCCTTTCAAAGGTAAAAGCTTGAGGAGGATACGCCAATCGTCATGGCGAAAGAATGAAATCCGTACTTGGGAGGCCGGATTTCAGCTTGGCGTGACTTATGTGCAACAAAGGATGCAGGCCCGAAAATCTCGGCCCGCTTCTTGCACGGCACATCTGTGGCGCGGCGATTTGGGGTGCCTGGACGCTCCCCCATGCCCTGAGCGGGGGTTGTCGCCGGAAACTTTGACTTTTTTCCGGCGCTGCGTTGGCCAAGATTGGGATTCATGAATTTTTTTTAATATCCCGGTGCTGGGAAGCCGGACCCCAACGGTCCGAACTTGTAACTAAAGCCCGCGCGGACGGCATTTTCCGTTTCGTGATGGACGGCACTCGAGCCAATGCCGAAAATGAACGGCGTCTCATCCGTGATATGGCCGAAATCCGTGTAGCGGTATTCGCCGCGAACAGACCAATTGGGCGTCAGGGCGTATTCGACGCCTCCCCCAATGGTCCAACCGGCTTGCGTGGTCGAATCTTTAAGATAAGGAATCGCGCCGGCGTAACTCGTGGAAAAGCCGGCGAATTCGCCGCCACCCGTCGCATAGACCAACACCCGGTCGAAGGCGAGGCCGAGACGGCCGCGAATCGATCCCTGGACGGGGATTTGGGTGCGATAGAGCGCGCCGCCGGGGCTGTAGCTGCTATCGATGCTCGTGCCCTCGACATCGCCCTCGAGGCCCAGGACGAACTGGTTGATCTGGTAATTGTAGCCAACATGGGCGCCGCCGACGACGCCGTTCGGCGTGTAACTCGTGCCAAATCCCCAGGGGTAAACGGTCAGCGAATCGGTGCCCCAGCCGTAGCCAATCTGGCCGCCGACATAAAGGCCCGTCCATGTGAAGAGCGGAGCCGGCGGCAGGGGCGGCGGCGGTTGGGTTGACGGAATGTCGGCGGCAAATGCCGGCACTGTGGCTACCAGCCCGGCCAAAGGCAGGAGATAGCTGCGGATCATGGTTGGCCCCTTTCCAGAGGTTGTGGTTAAGTAAATTTCGAGTGAGAGAGCGGTAAAATCCGGCAAAAATTTGGATTTTTTTTGCTCTCTATAAAAATCTACCGCGATTGATCTTCAATTTTGAATATTAATTCTTGGTTAACCTAATTTTTAATTGGCGTTTTGTGGCACTTGCCTTGCGGTATGCTTAACATTTGGTAAAGAGATTTGTAAGATTCTTGCGAGGAATCTTACCGAAAGGTTTCACGGGAAACATTTTGGTAAGATGCGGGCTCCGAATCGGACAAAACCCGAGCCGAGGATCCGCCGTTTTTTCTGTGAAAACCCAGCGCCTAAAGCGGCTTGAGGCAGTTTGACGGCGCGGCGGGCGTTGATCTTGCCCGCCAAATCTGCGCAATTGCGGCACGGCGCAAGGGACCGCCGCCGGATACCAGGGATCACCTCATGGCAGCTGCCTGCACGGAAGGGCTTGATACGGGATTTGCCGCGCTGGGCTATGCCAAAGTTGGCGTCCTTGGTGTCGTGCAAGGCATCACCGAGCTCCTGCCAATTTCTTCGACCGCGCATATGCGGATCGTGCCGGCGATGCTCGGCTGGCAAGATCCGGGATCGGCATTCTCGGCGGCCATGCAAGTCGCCGCGCTCGCCGCCGTGATCAGCTACTTTTGGACCGACGTGCGCGAGCTTTCCGCAGGGACCCTGGCCGCCGTCAAACGGCGCGATTTCGGCGACTGGAATCTCCGCTTTGTCATGTGGATCGTTCTCGCGACGCTGCCTATTGTCATCCTTGGCGAGCTCTTAAAGCCGGTCCTCAACGCCTGCCATTCGCCGATGCGCAGCCTGACCGTCATCGGCATCGCCTGTCTTGTCATGTCGGGCCTATTGATCCTTGCCGAGACCTATTGCCGGCCGAAGCGCACGCTCGCTCATGCGACGTTGAAGGACGCGCTGATCATTGGGCTTGGGCAAGCGGGCGCCCTCATTCCCGGCGTATCGCGCTCTGGCTCGACCTTGACCGCCGCGCTGTTCCGCGATTTTAGGCGGGAAGAGGCGGCGCGTTTTTCCTTTCTCCTCGGCATCCCGGCCATCGCCGGAGCGGGTTTGAAAGAACTATGGGAGCTCCACAAGGCGCATCTCGACGCGCATGGCTGGTCGATCCTGGCCTTCGGCCTCGTCGTCGCGTCGATTTCGGCCTTCGTCGCGATCTGGGCGCTGTTGCGCTTCCTCGAGCGCTTCTCGACCTGGCCTTTCGCCATTTACCGTGGCATTCTCGGCCTCATCCTGCTCGCCAGCGTCTACGCTGGCTGGCTACCGAACTAATGTTGCGTGTCGCCATCTCGTAGCGTGGGCCGGACAGATTCCTTGACAGGCGTGAGCTGATGTGCATTGCATCGCCGCAAATTCCGGCGGTCATGACTTCCGGGCACGCGCGTACGGCCCAGATCGTGTTCCGTTACGCTTCCGGCCCACTGTTGAACGAAACGCATTTACGTGCTTTGACGGCGACGAGACAGGGGATGGGACAGCGAGTGCTGGAGCGCGGCCTTTGGCTGAGGATGGGAGAGAGGGAGAACACCAGCAACCACGGCGGCGGACGCATCTCCGCGCTGACCAGAATGGCCTAGCGGAGCGGCTTGAAAAATTGTCGCAGGCGCTCGATGCGCAAAGCAGCAAGCCTCAGAATTCCGATGAGCTCGGCGCCGGCGGCGGCTCCGCCCGGGCGACCGCAAGCGCGATGACACTTGCAATTCGCATTTTGAGCGAGTTCGTCGCGGCGGTCATCGTGGGGGCGCTCATAGGTTGGGGGCTCGACCGGCTGGTTGGGTCGACGCCGATCTTCCTAATTATCTTTCTGCTGCTTGGAGCAGCGGCAGGTTTTTGGAATGTCTATCGCGTGGCAATGAAGCCGACGCAAACGGAACGTTGAAGGAAACCGGCTAGAGCTCTAGCCGCCGAGAGATTGCAAGAGGCAAAAGTGGCCGAAGAAAACGCCATGGATCCTATCCATCAGTTTGTGATCAAGCCAATCATCGATTTTCACGCCTTCGGCATCGATGCATCGTTTACCAACGCCTCTCTTTTCATGATGATCGTCGTCCTTTCCGCCGCGGCGTTCATTCTTCTCGGCACGCAATCGCGCGGGCTCGTTCCCGGACGGGTGCAGTCTCTTGCCGAGATGACCTATCAGTTCGTGACTTCAACCGTTCATATGGCCGGCAGCCATGATGGAATGCGGTTCTTCCCTTTTGTTTTCACGCTCTTCCTCTTCGTGCTTTTTTGTAACCTGATTGGGCTTGTCCCTTACACCTTTTCGGTGACCAGTCAGATCACGGTCACCGCGGCTCTGGCTCTCGTCGTGATCGGCATCGTTGTTATCTACGGGTTTCTTCATAACGGAACACGCTTCTTAAAACTCTTTGTTCCGTCGGGTGTGCCTGTCGCTTTGATGCCGCTTCTCGTGCCGATCGAAGTCATTTCTTTTCTCTCGCGCCCTGTAAGCCTTTCGGTTCGTTTGTTCGCCAACATGCTCGCTGGCCACATTACACTGAAAGTCATGGGCGGCTTTGTCGTCAGTCTCCTGGGCGCCGGCATTTTTTCGGTCCTGGCGCCATTGCCTTTTGCGATGACCGTTATTTTGACAGCGTTTGAGTTGCTCGTTGCTGTCTTACAGGCTTATGTCTTCGCAATCCTCACTTGCGTCTATCTCAACGACGCAGTTCATCCGGGCCACTGATAAATATTTCAACAACAAACCGGTCGCCCAAATCAAACTTGGAGTGCAGTATGGATCCCGCAACTGGTAGATTTATTGGTGCTGGCCTTGCCGCGATTGGCACGGGTGCGGCGGCGATTGGTGTTGGACTAATTTTTGGCAACTTCCTTTTGGGTGCGCTACGCAACCCGACCGCCTCCGATGGCCAATTCGGGCGTGTTTTCATCGGCGTTGCGCTGGCGGAGGGTCTCGGTATTTTTGCACTCCTCATCGCCATCCTGCTTTTGTTTGTCGTCAAGTAAGAGGCGGTTTTAGCGTCCGGAACCTTTTCGGGCGCCCTCATCCGCTTAGAGGACGAAACCCGTGAACGAAGCCAACGATCCAGCGCAAACCGCCGTGCAACCACAGGGCAAGCGCCCGCTGGGCTTTCTTGCGAGGTTGAACGGGCTTGCGGGCGCGGCCGTCGCGGCCGCCAAAAAAAGAGGCTCGGAAAAGGCGGCGCCCGACGGCCAAGTTGCGATAAATGGGCATGGCCATCTTTCGCCGCTGAGTTGGCTCCTCATCGCGGCCAGCGTCTCTGGCGCGTCGGCGGCCCTCGTCATTGTTATTGGGTTTGCCATCCTCGATAACACAGGTGCCGCCCTTGCTCCCGTCAAGGAGCGCGCGGCGGCTTTGTCAACGCGCCTTGACGCAATCGAACGAGCAGAGGTGGACCTAGCCCGGCGCTCCGCCGCTGACGAAAGCACGCAAGCAAAGACCGCCGCCTCGGTGGCTTCGATCCTCGCGGAGATACGCAAGATGCAAGAAGCACTATTTCCGGCGGCTTCACAGGGCCATGCAGGCAGCGGGCCGGCGGCCTCGGGAGCGAGCCTTGGGCATATCGAAGCACGCCTCGCGGCCTTGGAAGGCAAGCTTGGCGTAGCGCCTCCAGGGGAAACGGGCTTATCGGCGGCAAGCACCGCGCACGACAGCCGGGAAGAGGCAAATTTTCCGCCCTTCGATCCCGCGAACTTTACGCCCCTTCTCGTCTGGCTGGCGATAAGCTTTGGGCTGCTTTACGTTTTGATGACGAAGATTGGCGTTCCTCGCGTCGAGCACATCCTTAAATCGCGGGCCGATAAGATCCGAGCGGACGTCACGCAAGCGAATATGCTGCGGGCTAAATCCGAGGAAGCCGCCGCCGCGCATGAGAAAACCGTCGCCGACGCGAAAGCCAAGGCAATCGCCATGGCGCAGGCCACGCACGCCCGCCTCAACGCCGAATCCGAAGCCAAGCGCCACGGGCTCGAGGCCGAGCTTAATAGAAAACTCGCGTCCTCGGAGGAACAAGTCCGAGCGATGAAGATAAAGGCTATGAGTCACGTCGATGAGATCGCCAGCGAAACAGCGGCCGCGATCGTGCAGCATATCACCGGCGCGCCCGCCGACAGGGGGGCTGTCGCTAGGGCTATCGCAACGATCAAAGCCTGAGGCTTAGAACGGACATGCTCGATCCAGAATTTATCGTCGCCATTGGCTTTGCGGTGTTCGTGGGCCTAATGATTTACCTTGGAACACATAAGAAAATCACTGCCGCTCTTGATGATCGCGGCAAGAGGATAGAGGCGGAACTTGCCGAAGCAATGCGGCTCCGGACGGAAGCGGAAGCCCTGCTGGCATCCTTTGAAAAGCGGGGCGAGGAGGCTCGCAAGGAAGCAGATGCCGTCGTGGCCCACGCCCACGCGGAGGCGGAAAGGATCGCCAGCGAAGCACACGCTCGCATCGCCGACTTTATAGAGCGCCGGACTAAGCAGGCCGAGGAAAAAATCCGCCTTGCCGAGGCTCAGGCGGCGGCCGATGTGCGCGCCGCAGCTGCCGACGCGGCTGCGAAAGCCGCGGCAATCGTCCTGAAGGGTGAAGTGCAGGGGAACTTCGGAGACGAGCTCATCGGCAAAGGGATCGTCGATCTGAAGACGCAACTTCAGTGAGACGATCGAGAGCTTGCGAGGCAGCAAAAAATAAACGCGGCTCTTAGCGAAGCTGTCTCATCAAGTTTTGGAGCAGGTCCAGAGCCATTGGCTCTCGGCAGAAGGGCTACTCAGCCGGTGTCCCTCGGGCGCTCCCTTCGGCGGAGGGCAGCAGCCGATGGAAGACGAGCGAGCAGAAGCCGCGCGCACGCCGGAAGGCGCGCAAGAAAGTGAGGTGCAACAAGCGTACCGTCATCATCATAAACGGCTGGATATCATCGCCACTCCACCACGCAAACTCCCTTCTAACTATGCTTATGTCCGGCCTCATAGCCCTGCGTTGTTGCCCGCGAAAAAACGACTGAGAGCAAAATGACTCCGCGATGAATAATTTACCTTCGATCATGGGAGCGCGGTCAATTCGCTGGCAAGTTAGGTCCAAATACATAGACCGGACAACGTCTATCGCGCCGGTGTTTTCGAACATCCGGAAATTATTGCCAACACGGGGATTGCAGTCGAACATTTTATATTGGCCGTCCCGCTCGTCCTTTCGCCAATCCATATCGATGATCCCCGAATAGCCAACTGCCTTTAGAAATTTCTCTGCCTGGCAACGCAGAGTTTCATTATTAAGCGACAAACCCATGGCCGTTGATCCGGCATCGGCTGGATAGGCGAGTAATTTTTTTCCGGTAAAGGTCACGAGTAAATGCTCGTCAATATTATAATAGCCATGCGCTATCCAATCCTCCCCGGGAATATATTCCTGAAGCAGCATGGGCTGAAAGTCGTCTCTAAAATAATTAGAGAAACCGGATAATTCTTTTGGGTTTTTTATGATCTTAACTGAAAACCTGCCAGCAATGAGCTGCCACTGGTCGATGGCTTTGAGCACAATTGGAAGCCCGCTATCCTCCGCGAATTGAAGCACATCTTCGATAGACATGGCGATTAAACTGCGCGGTGCCGGTATTCCAGCCCGCGAGCATAGGGAATAGCAAACCGCCTTGTTAGCCAATTGACGCGGGAGGTGCGACGGTAGTCGCGGCAACAGAAACCATTTTGCAAGGGCTTTCGCGTTTTCAGCAACAGTTATGGCGGAGAGGTCGTCCATTGGAAAAAGGACGGCGGGTCTGCCTATGACACCAGCTACGGCTGAAACCGCCCTTAAAAAGGCATCCGGAGTGGCGGGCCAGCGGTGCCACACGAAGGATTTTGTGATATACCGGGAATTAGCAAGAGGCGCATGACCGTCGTCGACAATGGCATACACGCTCACCCCAAGCCTGCCGAGCGTTCTACACACACCCACCGATCCATGATGCACTACACCACGGTTCGCTTTCAGGATAAGAATGGGACAGCTTGTATCCAAGTCACGCAACAGCCTTTTCATCGAAGTACTTCCGTTCCTCGCACTTCCCCGGAGTAGCGAACCGAGGGGCTGGCAGGCCTTGTTTTTTTGCAATCTGAGTCGCTATGCGGGAGGCGGTGTAGCCCGTTCCCGCGATAAATCGCATCAGCGGTCCAAAAGAAGCGGCGCTCGCAAGACCGGTAAAATACAAGCCTTGGACAGATGACTCGAAATGCGCGGACAATTTCGGTATTTGATTTTCATGATGGAGTTGGGACTTTATGCTCTCCCCAAAAAACGGGAGCAGCCGGAGATCAAACCGGTATCCTGTCGAGGCAATCACGTGATCGACGATTAATTCCTTGATTTGCTCGTTATGTCCGATGATCCGCAATGATACCCTTCCGCCTCGGGCCTCAACCGCGTGAATTTCGTGGCCAAGGTAAATCGGCACCTGCCCGTAGATCCGATCCTTTAGCCAGTAGGTGCCGGCGGGACCGAGTGTCGTTGCAACAATGGAATGCCGGGCCTCGCGCGGAAGGTAGTGGAAAAGAAGAGGATAATTGTCATAGACCCACAATTTGAGCCCGCGGCCGAGGCGCGTCCTTGGACGCCGAAGGCGCTCGTAAGCCGATCGCCGTTCAGTTGAGGGAATGGGATTCCAGGCAAGCGCGGGCGCGCGCACGATAAGACTTGGCGCCGCTCCTTCCTCCCCAAGGATGGCTGCCGTCTCTAGCCCTGACTGCCCGCCACCTATGACGGCTATGCTCTTGCCCTTGAACGCGCTTAGGTCACTATAATCGGAGGAGTGCGACCATAATTCGCTTGGTAAGCGGGCAAGTTCTTCGGGACTTTGCGCCATGTGATCAAGGCCTGTCGCCACAATGATATTGCGCGACCGCAAAGTCTCATCGCTGCTCAATCGTAATTGAAACCCGCCGTCCGCCCTGCTGACCTCCGTAACCCGGACATCCTCCGTTTGCGGAACGAGCTTCCGCTGAAAGGCGAGCGCATAGCTTGCGAACACCTCGCGCGAAATTGGCTTGGCGTAGTCAGAATATGGCAAGCCTTCCTTGAGGCAGTAGTGCCCGAGGCTAAAGCGACCCTCAGGATCAGCGAGGCTTGACGCGCAGCCTTCCGATTTCAAAAGCATGGATTTCGGCATCTGAGACAGCCAGCGCCGCATTGGCGAACCGAAAATGCGAAAATCCGTGCCCGCCGATTGCAAATGGGCCGCGACCGACAGGCCATAAGGCCCTGCCCCAATGACGCAAACGTCCACTTGCCGCAAGCAATGCACGGAATCTCCCCTGGGATTGCCAGGGTTAACTATAGCGATGACCAGTTAAGTCGATGATATGCTATTCAATAAAATTTGCTAGCTGTGCTACAAAATTTTACTAATAAAAATGCATAGTCGAGCTCTAGGCGCCACGCGGATATCGCGGCGCTTGTAGCTTTGACCAAGCGCGGGAGAAGCGGCCTTTGCTGCTACGAGTCGATTAAGCCGCAGCGTTACCGGGAGTAGAACTCGATAACGAGATTCGGCTCCATCATCACCGGGTAAGGCACTTCGGCGGGCAGCGGAATCCGGCTGAGTTTCGCGGTTTTCTTGGCCTGGTCCACCTCGTAGTACTCGGGGACGTCACGCTCGGCGAGTTGCTCCGCTTCAAGGACCGGGATGAGCTGGCGCGAGCTTTCCTTAATTTCTATCAGGTCGCCGGGCTTTACTTGATAGGAAGGAATATTAACCCTGCGGCCATTGATTTTGATATGGCCGTGGTTGACGAATTGGCGGGCGGCAAAGACCGTCGGTGAGAACTTCGCGCGATAGACGATCGCGTCAAGCCGGCGTTCGAGGAGGCCGATGAGGTTATCGCCGCTATCGCCCTTCATGCGAATGGCTTCGGCGTAGTATTTGCGGAACTGCTTTTCCGAGATATTGCCATAATAGCCTTTGAGCTTTTGCTTTGCCTTGAGCTGGGTTCCGAAATCGGAAAGCTTGCCCTTGCGGCGCTGGCCATGCTGTCCCGGGCCATACTCACGGCGGTTGACCGGGCTTTTCGGTCGGCCCCAGATGTTCTGGCCCATCCGACGGTCGATTTTGTACTTGGCTTCCGCGCGTTTCGTCATTTCTTCGCGTGTCCTCGACTGGTTGGCGCGGCGAGAACACGCGAGTGCGCGGCCATGCTTGCCGCGCCGATCATACGCGTCCCCGCCAGCTTAGGGGGAGGAACGCGCCCTCCTCTGCGAGGCTTGAAGGCCTCGCCGACAGGCCCTTCGCTTTATCATGAAAGGAAGCGCCACGGGTGCGTTTGGCGGAGAAGCTCCGCCAGTCTGCCTTCGTTGGAAAGCGAGGTCGGGTTAAATCAAACCCGCGGATTGGTCAAGCGCTGGCGACGCGCCGCCCCTTCTCATCGATGACGCGCTCGCCTCCTTCCTTGAAGAATTCGCCTTGCTGCGGCGGCAAAAGCTCGATCACGGCCTCGGAGGGGCGGCAGAGCTTGACGCCCTTGGGCGTGACGACGATGGGCCTCTCGATGAGAACCGGATGCGCCTCGATCGCGTCGAGCAAGGCTTCCTCGCCAACCTTCGGATCGTCGAGCTTAAGGTCACGGTAAGCCGCCTCCTTCTGACGCATGATGGCCCGCAGCGGCACCCCCATGCGCGACGCGAGCTGGCGGAGCATGGTCCGCGTCGGCGGCGTCTTCAGATATTCGATGATATGCGGCTCGATGCCGGAATTGCGGATAAGGCCGAGCGTCGTTCGAGACGTGCCGCAACGGGGGTTATGGTAGATAACGACGTCCAAGTGATACGCGCTCCTTGCAAAGGCTAAAGAATTGCAACGGCTGAACACGAAACGAGCCCCGGTGCGCTCGGCAACTGCGGGGCTCTGAATTTCGCCTCTGCGAAAATGATCTGTCTTGCAGATAGTTAAGAGACTTGCGGCCGCTAGGCCTCGCGGTGCTCGTCCCTCCCAGTCGTTAGATTATCGGCGGGGGCGTTTCGGCCATTGCCGGCATCGAACCTTTCACGCCACCGTGACCCTTCTGGGTCTATCGCACTGTCCCGGTGGAGTCATTCCCTCTCCCTTGCAGTGGAAACGATGGGTTCAAAAGCGAAGGTACCTTCACCTCTCGACTAGCTCTTGTGAGCGCTTGCGAGAGAATTTGCAAGATCGGCTCGTTCGGCGCGGGTGTCAATATTTTTTTGATTTTTTTGCGGTTTCTACAACAGCTTTTTGTGTCCCTCCCATGATCCCGGATCAGACGCCGCGGCTTCGGCCTCAGCCACGCTTTCGATCTCCCTTTCGCCCTCGCGCTGGAGGCTGGTTTGCTGCTCGCGCCAGGTTACTTCCAACTTTTCGAATTGTTTCCGCTTCTCGAAAGCGATGCCTTGAACAAAGGCTCGGATCGCCGTGGCGGACCCCACCCACACAAGCCTGCCTTCTTTTTCGCGAACATAATAGACCAATTGCCCGCCGATTATGTCTGGCCCCTCGATATTGCAAGCATATTTATCGAAAAGATACACCCGGGCCGCGCCAATCTCCGCTTCCGCCCCAGCTTCGCTATTCTTGGTCATTTGTTTTAATGCCATCTGTTTTAATGCTTCCAGAATATTGACTAATTCAGTCAATCATCACATTTGATCCAGGGTGAGGAAAATAAAGATATTTATTAAGTTTACAATGTTTAATCCATCGCCGGATTAAAAACACATCGCTACTCGGCTGCTTGGCTTCCGCGCTCCGCGAAACGCACCGCCAACTCATCGATTCGCTGCATCGAACGGCGGATGACATCCGCCTCTTTCTGGCACTCGATTCTTCTTTCGGCCCAGATTTCCGCCAGCACCATCCGCCCCTTGTCGATCGCCTGATCTTGCAGGCTTTGCGCGAGGGCGGTGCGTTCCTCGAGCGCCCGCAAGGCGCTCGCGAGGGAGTGCTTCAAGTTTTCCTCGAGGGCGACATTTAGGACTTCCGCCGTATAAGCATGACCGACGTGGCACCGGAAGCGGACGACATTTCCTTCAATGATTTCCCACATCACTCCACCGCAATCGGGGCAGGCCAAAACCGAGCGCCGTCCGACGCCATCCAACCACTTGACCTTATTCACAGTATCATTTGGCTCGTTGCCTCTGGCGAGCTGCACTTCGACACTAAGACTATTGCGCGACGGCAGGGACGTTCCTGATGGCTGCTCCACAAGCGCGGCGAGAAGCGCCGGCAGATCGGCCAAGTGCACGACATGATCCGGGTTTGCCCGGTTCAAGGCTGTCATTGGCATCTCGGCGAACATGGCATCCTTGGGATCTTGGACGACTGTGATGCCTCCGGCTTGCTTGAGAGCCCACAGTCCCGACGCGCCATCGCCCAAGGTGCCCGTCAAGACGACGCCTATCGTGCGCGCCGCGCAACAGAGCGCCAGCGAGCGTAACATCGGGTCTATGGCGGGGCGAGACCCATTCTCGCGTGGCCCGTTGCCGAGGTACAGCCGGTCATGATCTACGACAAGGTGGCGCTCTGGCGGCGCGAGGTAGATGCGGCTTTTTTCCAGTGCCTCGCCGTCCTTCGCGAAGCACGCCGGGAGCACGCTGTCCCGGCAGAGAACTTGGTCGAAAGCGGAGTCATGGCGGCTCGATAGGTGGATCGTCATCAGAACGGAAGCGTTAAAGCCTTTTGGCAGCTTCTGGGCGATAAAACGCAGTGCCTCGACGCCCCCCGCCGATGCGCCGATCGCCACAATGTCGTAATTGGCCATGCAGTCATCTCCGCGCTGTTAGCGAGCCTAACACCAGCGGAGCACTGGAGTTCCACAGCGCGAGTATAAACGTAAGCTGGCACTCAACGGCAATACTCCAATTTACTCTCAGAAGACCCCAAATAATTTTGTCATCTAACGGAGAAGAACATATAGTGTGCGCCAGCCTGGGGAGGTCGTGCGATATGGATGAAGAGATCGCGGGTAGCAGCCAGAGTCTCGCGAACGCCGCCGGACATCCAAAGCCGATCGTCGTCGGCGTTGGCGCGTCGGCCGGCGGCGTCCGCGCCTTGCAAAATTTTTTCTCCGCCTTGCCGGAAAATCCAGGGGCCGCGTTCGTGGTTGTGGTTCACCTCGATCCGCAAAGCCCCAGCGATCTTTCGGCCATCCTCGCCACCCGCACGAAAATGCCGGTACTACAGGTCCGCGACACGGAGAAGCTCGCGGCGAACCATGTTTACGTCATCGCGCCCGGCAGCCGCCTGCGGCTCACCGACACCGACATCTCGGCGGCGGAATTCGACGAGCCGCGCGGCCAGCGGGCGCCCATCGATCTCTTTTTCCGTTCCCTTGCCGAACAGCACGGCGATGGCTTTGCGATCATCCTTACCGGAGCTGGATCGGACGGAACGACCGGCGTCAAGGAAGTGAAGGAATCCGGCGGCATCATCCTCGTGCAGGACCCGAGCGAGGCCGAGTACCCATCGATGCCACGCAACGCCATCGCGACGGGCCTCGCGGATTTCGTTCTGCCCGTCGAGGACCTTGCCAAAAATCTCGTCGAGCTCATCCGCAACAAAGACAACGTCTTGCCCGCCGGCGAGCCGGAGTTCGACGAGGAGCTCGTGAGGCGCGTCCTCGCGCATGTGCGCGTGCGCACGGGACATGATTTTTTAAAGTATAAACGCTCCACAATTCTGCGGCGGCTTGCCCGCCGCATGCAGGTCACTCGGATCGACGATCTCGGCCGTTATTACGAATTCTTGCGCGAAGATGCCGATGAGGCACAGGCGCTCGTCGGCGACCTGCTTATTTCCGTCACGACCTTCTTCCGCGATAATGAAGCTTTCGATGTCCTCAAAAGCAACGTCATTCCCCGCCTCTTCGAAATTAAGGACACGACTGATACGCTTCGCGTCTGGGTGCCGGGGTGCGCGACCGGCGAAGAAGCCTATTCGCTTGCCATTCTCTTGCTTGAAGAATTGGGGCGGAGCCACACCCGGCCAACGCTGCAAATTTTCGGCACTGATCTCGATGCCAGGGCGCTCACCATTGCGCGCGAAGGCCGTTATCCCGCGACGATCGAAACCGACGTCAGCGAGGAGCGCTTGCGGCGCTTTTTCACGCGCGACGGGGAATATTACCACGTCAAACGCGAACTCCGCGACGTCATCGTCTTCGCTGTCCATGATGTGTTGAAAGATCCGCCGTTCTCGCGGATCGATCTTTTATCCTGTCGGAACGTTCTGATCTATCTCGACCGCGATGTTCAGCACCAGCTCATCACCACGTTTCACTACGCGTTGAACCCTCGCGGGTTTTTGCTCCTCGGCTCAGCCGAAACCGCGGACACCCCGCCAGGATTTTTTCGCATTATTGACCGCAAGGCGCGGATCTATGAGTCGACCGCTGTCTCGGGGGAGAAGGTGCCCCTTCTACCGCGCTTGCTTGGCACGCCGACGGGTATCTCGGGCGTCGCCGCGCGGCTGGCCGAGCAGAGAGGCCGCACTACGGTAAGCGAGGCGGCTCTACACCGCCAAGTGCTGGAGAACATCGCCCCCCCGAGCATCCTCGTCGACCGCGCGCATCGCGTCGTTCACCTGTCCGATCACGCCGGCCGCTACCTTCAGCCTTCGGGGGGCACGCTCAGCGGCGACGTCGTTGAACTGACGCGGCGCGAACTGCGTCTTGAGTTGCGCGCCGCCCTGCATCGCGCTTTCGAAAGCCGCCAGCCGACGCTGAGCCTCCCCATGCTTGTGCAGTTCAATGGCGCCCCGCATCGCGTTCACCTGCAAGTGAAGCCTGTCAACCATGACGGCGAAGCCGATCCGCGCAACGCCCTCATCATGTTTATCGAAGGAGAACCGGTCGAGGAAGCGCTCGGCGGGACAGCGGAGGAGTCGGTTTCCGACGATCGGATCCGCCGGCTCAGCGACGAGTTGCAGGCAACGCAAGCGCGATTGCGAACAACGCTTGAAGAGTCAGAGGCCGCCAACGAGGAGTTGCGGGCCGCCAACGAAGAGCTGCAATCCATCAACGAGGAATATCGATCGACCTCGGAGGAACTCGAGACCAGCAAGGAAGAGCTACAGTCGATCAACGAAGAGCTGCAGACCGTCAACAGCGAACTCAAATCGAAGCTCGACGTGATATCGCGCGCGCATAGTGATTTGCAGAATCTGATGGCGGCGACCGATTTCGGCACGCTGTTCCTCGATCCAAGCCTGCGCATCAAGCGCTTTACCGATCCGGTCACCGAGCTCTTCCGCATCACGCCGAGCGACGAGGGGCGGCCCGTCGGCGATTTCGCCCACCGGCTCGATTATCCCGACCTCGGCGCGGACGCGCAAGCCGTGCTTTCGCGGCTGACGCCGATCAAGCGCGATATCCGCAGCCACGATGATCGGTGGTATGAGGTGCGCCTCGCACCTTATCGTACAGTCGACGATAAGATCGACGGCATCGTCATCACTTTCGTCGACATAACGGAGCGCCGCCGCACGGAAGAGACTCTGCGCAGCCGCGAGGCCGAATTGCGCCAGCAAAACCGGCTGATCGAACTTTCCCGTGACCCGATCTTTGTCTGGAATTACGATGATGGAATCGTCAGATGGAATAGAGGTTGCGAGGAGCTTTACGGCTATAGCCGGCACGAGGCTATCGGCCAGCGCGTGGACGAGCTGCTGCAAACGCGCGGCGAGAACATCACCTTCGCCGAAGTGAGAGCCAAGTTGCAAGAGGCGGGTCATTGGAGCGGTGAGCTCCTTCATACCTCAAAAGGCGGCGACGCACTGATCGTCGATTCGCGGATGCAGCTCGAGGATTTCGACCAGCGCCGGCTTGTGCTCGAAAGCGTTCGCGACGTTACCGACCGCAAGGAATGGGAACGGCATCAGCACCTCTTGCTGCGCGAGCTCAACCATCGCGTCAAAAATACCATGGCGGTGGTGCAGGCGATCGTCCATCAAACAATGCGGCGCCATCGCTCGGGCGATTTCGAGGCGGCGCTCGATGGCCGTCTTTCTGCTTTGGCGGTGGCGCATGATTTGCTCGCACAATCGGGCTGGCATGGCGCCGATCTCGGCGATCTGGCGCGGCGGCAGCTCGAGCCCTATGGCCCGCCGCAATCTGGCCGCTGGACGATCGAGGGGGAGCCTTTCTTGCTGCCGGCCGATATCGCCGCCAATTTCGGCCTGATGCTGCACGAGCTCTCCACCAATGCGGCAAAATACGGCGCTTTCTCGCAACCCGGGGGAAAGGTACATTTGAGCTGGGTGATCGAGCCGCGGGACGGCGAGCGGGCCCTCATGCTGACTTGGCGGGAGGAAGGGGGCCCCAGGGTCACGCCGCCGGCGCAGACTGGGTTTGGCAGCGCGCTAATCGACCGCGCGATTCCGAAAGCAACCGTCCGCCGCGAGTATCTGCCGGGCGGCCTCGTCTGCACGATGGTGCTTCCCCAGGGCGCGGCACGGAGGTAAGATCGAGGGCCTTGATCGGACATGGGGGTCAGGAGCTTGGCGCTGGTCCGTCAATCGACGGCTGTTTCATGAAATAGCGGCCATCTTCGCCGCGCGAAAGCAGCCCCTGGCGGCAGGCTTCCGCCAAGGCCTCCTTGGCGTCCTTCTCGGAGATGTTGGCGCGCGCCATCAGCCGGCCAGGCGATACAAAACCATGCAAGGATGCGATGTCCACGGCGAGAGGCAGCGCCGCCGTGACCGTTTTCCTGCGCTGCCGCATCGCTAGCGCGACGAGGGGAGCAAGGCAGAGGAGGCCAGCAACGACAAAGATCAAGTCAACCATGGTCTCTCCCAATCGGGGCACTCTTTTTCCCAGAAATAATGACGCGGCGGGGAAGGAAAAGGATGGCCGGCCGGTTGCCGCCAATTAAAATCTGCCGACGTTTGCTTATGGACAAGGCTCTTGCTAAGAGCCTGGGCTAAGGAGCAACCGGTTCCTTCTTCAGGCCGAAAAAAATGGAAAAATTCACAACGCTCACTGGTGTCGCGGCGCCGCTCGAAATCACCAATGTCGATACCGACATGATCATCCCCAAACAATACCTCAAAACGATCAAGCGCACGGGTCTCGGCAAGGGACTCTTCGCCGAGCTGCGCTATCTGGAAGACGGCCGCGAAAACTTGGATTTCGTGCTGAACAAGTCGGCTTACCGGGAGGCGAAAATCCTCATTGCGGAAGATAATTTCGGCTGCGGCTCCTCGCGTGAGCACGCGCCCTGGGCGCTCCTCGACTTTGGCATCCGTTGCGTCATCTCAACGAGCTTCGCTGATATTTTTTATAACAACTGTTTTAAGAACGGCATTCTGCCGATCGTGGTGTCGAAAGAAAATCTCGGCAAGCTCATGGACGATGCCGCGCGAGGAGCGAACGCAACGCTTTCGGTTGATCTCGAGGCCCAGGAAATCCGCGGCCCCGACGGCGGGGTTATTTCTTTTGAAATCGATGCGTTCCGCAAGCATTGCCTCTTGAATGGCCTCGATGATATTGGCCTCACCCTCAAAAAATCCGCCCTTATCGAGGCTTTCGAGAAGAAAGCCGCGAAGGAGCGCCCTTGGCTCTGACTGGCGCCGGTAAAAAAAGCCGTAGCAATGGGTGCGGCCTTTTGCTAAAAAGGCTGGCGAGCAGGAGTTAGGCCTGTTCCCAACTCAGGGTGTTCGCGCCCGGCTTTTGGTTGGCGCGAAACCGAAAAGAAACCACGACCAAGGACGCAGAGGCTGACATGACCTGGACGACTCCCGAAATCACCGAAATCTGCATCGGCATGGAAGTGACGAGCTACCTTTCCGCCGAAATCTAGACGAAGGCCCCGGGATCTTTCCCTCTCTTCTATAACTGGCGCGCCAGTTGCGCATTCTGGTTTTGGGCTCGGCGGCGGGTGGCGGCTTTCCACAATGGAATTGCCTCTGCCGCGTCTGCGAGCTCGCATGGCGAGGCGATCCGCGCGTCAAGTCTCGCACCCAATCCTCGCTCGCTGTCAGCGTTGACGGCGAGCGGTGGCTCCTCCTCAACGCCTCGCCCGATTTGCGCCAGCAAATCATCACGACACCCGACCTGCACCCGCGCGGCGCTCTGCGGCAATCGCCTATTAGCGCGGTCTTCATCACCAACGCCGATGTCGATCATCTCGCCGGCCTCTTGACGCTGCGCGAGAGCCAAAGCTTTACGCTGTTTGGCAGCGCGGCGACGCTGGCTCAGTCTGAGAAAGGCATTTTCGCGGTTCTAAATCCGCGGTTTGTCGAACGGCGCATCGTGTCCCTTGACGAAAGCACCGATACCGGCCTTGGCCTTTTTGTGACGCCCTTCGCCGTACCTGGAAAGGTCGCGCTCTACCTCGAGGGTAAAGACGTCGCGGTCGGCGCCGAGACTGAAACCACGATCGGTCTTCGGGTCAGCGATGGCGAGAAAAGCTTTTTCTACGTGCCAGGCTGCGCGGCGATCAATGACAGCGTCGTCAGCCGGCTAACGCGCGCGGCGCTGGTCTTTTTTGATGGCACCACCTTCACCGACAGCGAGATGGTGGATCTGGGTCTGTCTCACAAAACGGCTTGGCGCATGGGCCATGTCGCGATGAGCGGCGACAAAGGGTCGCTCAAGGTGCTTCACGCTTGCGAGATCGGCCGGAAGATCTATGTTCATATCAACAATACGAATCCCGTGTTGGTCGAGGATTCGCCCGAGCGCGCCGAGGTCGCGCGTTTGGGATGGGAAATCGCTTTCGACGGGATGGAGGTCATCCTATGAGCGCTCAGCCGCTTCTTTCGCCCGAGGAACTTGAAGCCAAGCTGCGCCAGACCGGAGCCGAACTTTATCATCACCGGCACCGTTTTCATCGCCGCCTGCACACTGGCAAATGTACTTACACAGAGGTTCAAGCCTGGGCCCTCAACCGCTATTATTACCAGGCGATGATCCCAATCAAGGACGCGACGATTTTGACGCGCATGGCCGATTCCGAGGATCGCCGTCAATGGCGCAAACGGATCGAGGATCACGACGGCACGGGCAACGGCGATGGCGGCATTGAACGCTGGCTGAAGCTCACCGATAGCCTCGGTTTTCCGCGCGATTACGTCATTTCCACGAGGGGCATTCTGCCGGGTACGCGCTTTGCCGTCGAGGCCTATACCGAATTCTGCCGCACACGGAGCCTGTTGCAGGCGGTCGCCTCCTCCCTCACCGAATTGTTTTCCCCGGCCATCATCAGCGAACGCGTGACCGGCATGCTGGCGCATTATGACTTCGTCAGCAAGGACACGCTCGCCTATTTTTCAAAGCGGCCCGTTCAAGCCAAACGCGATAGTGACTTCGCGCTCGACTATGTGAAAAAACACGCCAAGACCCGGGCGGAGCAGAATTCCGTTGTTGAGGCGCTTGAATTCAAGTGCTCGGTGCTTTGGGCGCAGCTCGACGCCCTCTGGAGCGCCTATGTCGATGGCGCCATCCCGCCCGGCGCTTGGGTACCGGGAACGCATACCCTCCACGATCGCGGCCGGGCGGCGTAAAATGGAAGCGGACGCGCCGGCGACCCTATCGAAACCGCGTCTGCCGCGCGGCGTTCGCCTAAAACATGACGAGACCAGGGGTGAGTGGCTTCTGCTGGCGCCAGAGAGGGTCATAAAACCGAATTCGATTGCCCTCGCCATCCTCAAGCGCTGCGATGGCAGCGCGACGATCGAGGCGATCGTCGATGGCCTCACGCAGGAATTTTCCGCTGACCGCGTCCGCGTCGAGGCTGATGTTCGGGCTCTTCTCGCTGAGCTTGCGCAAAAGCGATTGGTGGATTTATGACAGCCTCCCTCACGGCCTCCGAAGCGCCGAGAAAGCTGAGCGCGCCGGTTGCCATCTTGGCTGAGCTGACACACCGCTGCCCCCTCGGCTGTCCCTATTGCTCCAACCCGCTGGCGCTCGAACCGCGCGAAGACGAGCTCGCGACCGCCGATTGGATTCGCGTTTTTTCACAAGCCGCGGAGCTTGGCGTTTTACACGCGCATCTCTCGGGAGGCGAGCCAGCGGCACGGGCCGATCTCAAGGACATCGTCGCCCACTGCGCCAACGTTGGACTCTATACAAATCTCATCACCTCGGGCATCGGCCTCACCAAGCCGCGCCTTCAGGAACTCGCCGATGCCGGTCTCGACCATGTGCAGCTTTCCATTCAAGATTCAGTGGAAATATCCGCCGATCGGATCGCCGGGTACAATGGCAGCTTCGCCCGCAAGGAAAAAGTTGCCGGCTGGGTTACCGAGGCCGGGCTTCCGCTCACTATCAACGCTGTTATTCATCGCGCCAATGTTGGCCGCGCGGCCGACATGGTGCGGCTCGCAGTGCGTCTTGGCGCGCGGCGCGTCGAAGTCGCCCATGCCCAGTACTACGGATGGGGATTTCATAATCGCGCCGCCCTGATGCCATCGCGGGGCGAGGCGGAGGCGGCAATCGCGGCAGTCGAAGAACTCAAGAAGGCGTTGGAAGGCGTTATCGTGATTGATCACGTAATTCCGGACTATCACGCCCGCTATCCAAAAGCCTGCATGGGCGGCTGGGGCAAGCGGGGCCTTAACATAACACCTTCCGGCATGGCGCTTCCTTGCCATGCGGCGCAAACCATACCTGGGCTCGATTTTTGGAATGTCCGTGACCATGAACTCGCAGAAATTTGGACAAATTCGCCGGCTTTTAACGCGTTTCGTGGCGAGGAATGGATGCGCGAGCCCTGCCGCTCTTGCCCTCGCAAAGAGGTCGACTATGGCGGCTGCCGCTGCCAGGCGCTGGCCATTGCCGGCGACGCCCGGGAGGCCGACCCCGTATGTCATCTCTCGCCTCACCACGACCGTGTTACAAAAATCGCCTCTCGAGCGGACAATCCCGAGCCACTTCCCGCCTATAGCTTCCGGCGCATGAAACTACGGGAATCGGTGCAATAAGTCCCTATTTCTCACGTGGATAAGGGTGAACATTTCTGGAATATTGGGAACTCCTGCCTATATTTTAGTATTCTGGACGGGGCATTAGCTTCGCGGGACCGGCTGATGGGGCCGGCAGGAGAAAAAGCATGGCAGACGCGGTGGAAGAACCGATCGACCTGCCCTCGGACTCACCTCTAGAAGCAGCCAGAAATACGGTGCCAAGGGGGGCTCGCCCTCAGAATCTCCGCGCGACTTCGCTCGATGACAAATATGATCTGGCAAAGGGCCGGATCTTTGTTTCCGGGCCGCAGGCGATCGTCCGCCTTCTGCTGATGCAGCGGGAGCTCGACCGGCGCCACGGTCTAAATACCGCGGGCTTCATATCCGGTTATCGGGGCTCGCCGCTCGGCGGGCTTGACTTGGCTTTTCTCAAGGCCAAGCGGCCACTCGAGGCTGCGGCCATTCGCTTCGAGCCGGGTCTCAACGAGGACCTCGCGGCAACCGCGGTGTGGGGCGCGCAACAGGCGGAAATGCGCGGCGAAGGCAAGTACGACGGCGTGTTTTCGCTCTGGTATGGAAAGGGACCCGGCGTTGACCGTAGCGGCGATGTTCTGCGCCATGCCAATCTCGCCGGCACATCCCGCCACGGTGGCGTGCTCGCCCTCATGGGCGATGATCACACGGCCGAATCATCAACGACAGCGCACCAATCGGAATTCAATTTCGTCGATAAGATGATCCCTATCCTGTCTCCGGCGGGGGTGCAGGAGATTGTCGATTACGGGCTTTACGGCTTTGCGATGAGCCGCTTCACCGGCGCTTGGGTGGGTCTCAAATGCTTGAAGGATACGGTCGAATCCACGGGCTCCATCGATGTTTCATTTGATCGCGTGACGCCGGCAGCCCCGCCCTTCGCAATGCCGCCTGGCGGCCTCAACATTCGCTCCCGCGACACGGTGCTTGATCAAGAGAGGCGCCTGCAGAATTACAAGCGCGACGCGATGGTCGCGTGGCTGCAGGCGAATCGCCTCAACAGAATCATCAACTCTGGAGGACCGGCGGCGAAAATTGGCGTCATTACGTCTGGCAAATCCTATCTTGATGTGCGCCAGGCCATGGATGACCTCGGCATCGACGAGATCGCCGCCAATAGATTTGGCTTGCGGCTGATGAAGCTTGCTTGCACCTGGCCGATTGAACCGGCCGGGTTGCGGGAATTCGCTCGCGGTCTCGAACTCATTATCATCGTCGAAGAAAAGCGCTCCCTCATCGAAGTGCAACTGCGGGAAGAACTTTACGGCTCGCCAAGCCAGCCCATTTGTGTCGGCAAAAAAGACGAAGAGGGCAATTGGCTGTTTCCAGTAACGGGCGCGCTCGACGCCAATGATATCGCCATCGCCATTGGCCACCGTCTCCTGCGTTTTGTTCAAAGCGAGGAACTTGAGCAGCGTGTCCGCCAGTTGGAGCGCAGGCAAGCAGCGCTCGCGAGCAGCATCGATCTTGCGGTCCGCGTCCCGTACTTCTGCTCGGGCTGCCCGCACAATACTTCGACACGCGTGCCCGATGGGATGCGCGCCTATGCCGGCATCGGTTGCCATTACATGGTGCAATGGATGGACCGGGCGACCGAAGGCTTCACCCAGATGGGAGGAGAAGGCGCGAACTGGATTGGCGAGGCGCCCTTCTCCAAGCGCCAGCATGTCTTCCAAAATCTTGGCGACGGCACTTACGATCACTCGGGCACGCTGGCGATCCGCTTCGCCGTCGCCGCCGGCACGAATATTACTTTCAAGATTTTATTCAACGACGCCGTGGCGATGACCGGCGGCCAGCACCTCGAGGGCAATCTCACGGTCGACCGGATCGCCCGCCAGCTCGCCGCCGAGAACGTCAACCGCATTGTTGTCGTCACCGATGAGCCAGATAAGTATCCCCCTGGCATGGCTTGGCCCGCCGGGACAGAGATCAAGCATCGTCGGGATCTTGATCGCCTTCAGCGCGAACTCGCCGCGATCCCTGGCGTAACCGCCCTCATCTATGACCAGACTTGCGCCGCGGAAAAGCGCCGCCGCCGCAAGAAGAAGGAGATGCCGGACCCGCCAAAGCGCGTGTTCATCAATGAGGTCGTGTGCGAGGGCTGCGGCGACTGCGGCGTTAAATCGAATTGCGTATCCGTGCAGCCTCTTGAAACCGAGTTTGGCCGCAAGCGAATGATCGACCAATCGAGCTGCAACAAGGATTTCTCCTGCCTCGACGGGTTCTGCCCGGCGCTTGTGGCCGTGTATGATGCCGTTCCCCGCAAAGCGGCGCTGGCAACCGGTCGGGATTTGCCAAGCCTCCCGCAGCCAGTGATTCCAGCGATTGGCAACAAGCCTTACGGGATCCTGATCACTGGTGTTGGCGGTACGGGTGTCGTCACGATCGGTGCGATTTTGGGCATGGCGGCGCATCTCGAGGGCAAGGGTTGCGGGTCGATCGACATGGCCGGGCTCGCGCAAAAAGGCGGAGCGGTTTATAGCCACGTCAAAATCGGCGTGAGGCCAGAAGATATTCACGCAATCAGGGTGGCCGCCGGCGAAGCCGATCTCGTCCTTGGCTGCGATCTCGTGGTCTCCGGCACGAAACGCGTTCTCGCCGCCGTTCGCCGCAATGAGACAGGCTTTATCGTCAATACCGCCGAGATTTTTCCCGGCGATTTCACGCATAATCCGGATTTTTCTCTCAACGCAAAACGCATCAAGAACGCGGTCAAGGAAAGCGCCGGGGGGCGGGTCAGCTTTATCGACGCCACGGGGATTGCGACGGCGCTCCTTGGCAATTCGATCGCGGCCAATATGTTCATGCTCGGCTTTGCCTGGCAAAAGGGCTTGGTGCCCCTCGAAGATGCCTCCATCCTGCGTGCAATAGAGCTTAATGGCGAAGCCATCGAGATGAATCAAGCGGCCTTCACCTGGGGCCGGCGTCAAGCGGCGGATGCGAGTCAAGTTGAGGCGATCGCCGAGCCGCTGCGGCGCAAGAGTGCGTCGGGCGGTATCTCACAATCGCTTGGTGAAATGGTTCAAAAGCGCGTGGCTTTCCTGTCCGCATATCAAAACCGTGCCTATGCACAGCACTATGAAGAGCTTGTGAGACGGGCGGAACGGTACGAGCGAGCGAGCGTGCCGGGAAGCGACGAACTCGCCAAAGCCGTCGCGCGCGCCTATTTCAAGTTGCTCGCCATCAAAGACGAGTATGAAGTCGCGCGGCTTTATACGGATGGGACTTTCGCAAAAGAGATCAGCGCCGCTTTCGAGGGCGAGCCGCGCCTGGAATTTTATCTTGCGCCGCCGGCCTTCGCCCGCAAGAATGAAAAGGGGGAACCGCGCAAATACCGCTTCGGCCCTTGGGTCACGCCAGTTTTCCGCGCCCTTGCCAGGCTAAAGGTATTACGCGGCACGGTATTTGATATTTTCGGTTATTTGCATGAGCGCCGCGTCGAGCGGCTGCTTATCAATGACTACGAAAGCCTGCTAGAGGAACTCATCGCGCATCTTGCCCCCTGCAATCACGCGCTTGCCGTCGCCCTCGCCTCTCTCCCTGAGAAAATCCGGGGATTTGGTCACGTCAAAATGCGTAACCTTGAGAGTGTTAAGGCCGAGCAACAAATTCTGCTGGAACAGTTTCGTGCCGCCCCCGCCGTGATGAAACTCGCGGCCGAATGACTACTCTTTGCTTAACCCTTCGAAGGGTCCCCAGCCGATTGTTTTTGGCGGGCCCTCCTCGGGGTCGATATAGGGCTGCTCTGCCTCGCCTGCCCCACCGGCATAAAAATCGAACGAGAGGACCGCAAGAGCGCCATCCTCCTCGGTCAGCACCACTTTCGCCGGTAGAGTGAAGGAGACATCCAGCCGCGGCTGCCCAGGCCGAAGGAGCGACGTGGCTTTCAAGAGCAACTCGGCTCGGCCGATCCAAACGCCGGCCGCTTCGTCGCGTTCAAAAGAGCGGGGATCGACATCCATGGCGAAAAAAGTAACGCCCGGCATGCTTCGCCTCAGCTCGCTCCATTGGTCGCTTGCTTGCACCTGGTAGCTGCTCGCAGCGGCGGTGATGGCCTCAAATGTTTCCTCGAGAACAGACATCGAGTTTCACCCAAATATCAGCGTTGCCGGTAGCGCCATGCCAGCGTTTTGCTCAGCCCTTCGAGATCGGCATAGATCCTTTGCGAGTCATAACCGAAAACATGCAAGAGCCGCCGGAAGTCCGCTTTTTCTGTACCAGGAATGGGAAATACCGCAGCATCATATTCGGGGGGGCCTGGCTGCCAGGCTGATTGTGGATCAGGGTGCAGGGAAAAGCAGCCTTGCTGAGCAGTGATACGCGCAACGCGTGGCGACACTTCAACAATCTGAGGCGCGCTCGCCTGCCGGTCAAAGACCGCTGCTGTTTTCAGCCGCCTCCCCCAAGGGACGCGTAAAGCAATCACGGCCGCGTCCGCCATCACGCTTTCCTCAAAAGTGGAGAACCACGCGGCAAGCATGGGATTGGTCGTCCAATCAAGAAGCCGCGTCGGCAACCCGTGATGCCGGGCGACTGTTAGCCACTCGAATTCCGTAAAATCCGCCGCGTCGAGATAGTGTTTTGCCTCACGCACAAAATCCTCGAAAAGAATTTTTTCATCAGCTAGCCGGTAGGCCGAGTTCGACGGCTGCCGGCCAATCGCCGGGATGAGATCCCATGCCTGATCGGCATGGCCGCGAAAAAGCCAAGTGCCATCGGCTTTCGCCGATGCAAAATCAAGGAAATCGAGCCATGCGCGGGGAATGATCGGCGATGTCGGCCAGAACGCAAAAGGCATTGTTCACCTTCTCTCACCGCACGAGCACGTTCTTGAACTGCCACGGATCCTCGGTATCGATGTCTTCGGGAAAGAGGACGGCGCGGCCCTCAAGGGGAGTCCAATCCGTGTATTGTCCGATCACCGGGCCAAGATAGGGGCGCTGCACTTGAAGGCATTGCCGAAAGTCGAGCTCATCCGCTTCGACGATACCCGCAGCCGGATTTTCGAGCGCCCACACCATGCCGGCGAGGACAGCCGAACTCACCTGCAGTCCGGTGGCATTCTGGTAAGGGGCAATGCGGCGCGTCTCCTCGATGGAGAGCTGCGAGCCATACCAATAGGCATTTTTGGCGTGCCCATAGACGAGAACGCCGAGCTCATCGATGCCATCGACGATTTCCGTCTCATCCAAAATTTGAGATTCTTCCTGCTGCTGCCATTGGCGTCCCGCCATCTCATCGAGCGAGAGAACGGCGTCGTCGGCGGGACGGTAGGCATAATGGCACGTTGGCCGATAGAGGACTCTTTTGCCATCGCGCAGCGTGAGATAGTCGGCAATGGAGATCGACTCATTATGGGTGATGAGCCAGCCATGCTGCGCCTTCGTGGTCGGCGTCCAAGAGCGCACGCGCGTGCCCGCCCCTGGCCGCATCAAATAGATGGCGCAATCAGATCCAAAATTGTGCCTCTTGCCTTCCGCTGGCAGGCGCTTTTCATGCGTGCCCCAGCCAAGTTCGGCCGGCTGCAAGCCCTCGGACACAAACCCTTCGACGGACCAAGTGTTGACGAAAACACCGCGGGGTTTGGGTTTGGCGGCGCGCTGCGTATCACATTCGGCGATATGGATTCCCTTGACGCCGAGTCTTTGCGCCAGCCGCGCCCATTCCTCCCGCGCGACCGGTGCGTCTCCCTTAACACCCAAATCATCCGCGACATTGAGCAGCGCCTGTTTGACGAACCAAGAGACCATGCCGGGATTGGCGCCGCAGCAGGAGATTGCCGTCGGGCCTTTGCCGAGAGCACGGCGGAGATCGAGAATTTCCTCGCGCAGCGCGTAGTTGGATCTCTGCGATACGGTTAAGCGCGGATCGGTGTAAAACCCAGGCCAGGGCTCGGCGACGGTGTCGATGCAGAGCGCGCCAACCTCGTGGCAAAGCCGCATGATCGCCGCCGAGGACACCTCGACCGAGAGATTGACGACAACAGCCTGGCCGCCGCCTTTTGTGAGCAGAGGCTTTAAGACCGAGGCGAAATTTTCGCGGGTGAGAGCCAGCTTCTCGAAAGCGATGCCGCGCCCATCGAGAAGATGCCGGTCCTTGTCCTCGGGGTCGATGACCGTGAAGCGCGACTTATCGAATTTGAAATGCCGCTCGATCAAGGGCAGTGTGCCGCGTCCGATCGAGCCAAAGCCGATCATGACAATCGGGCCGGTGATCGTGCCATGCACGGGCCATTGTGACATCGTGTTCTCCGGAAAGGCAAAAAAGGCGGGTCGCGGTTAGCGGTACAAGAAGGCGCGAACAGGTTCAAGCCAGAGCCTGCGCCCGCAGTACCATGACAATTGCAATAACTCGAGAGCGGAAAGGCCAGCCTCTCCGTTAGAGGAGCCTCTCGAAGAAAGAGAATCTCTTACGCCTGCCTACTCCGCCGCCTCGGCCTCGGCGGCCGGATCGAAATTCAAGACCGGCGAGAGCCAGCGCAGGGCCTCGGTGACGGCCATCCCCTTGCGGCGCGCATAATCCTCGATCTGATCCCGCTCGACTTTTGCCACACCGAAATAATGCGCCTGCGGGTGAGAGAAGTAGAGGCCGGACACTGAGGAACCCGGCCACATGGCGTAACTCTCGGTGAGCGCAACGCCAATGCGCCGCTCCGCCTCAAGTAAACGGAAAAGCGTTGCCTTTTCGGTATGATCGGGTTGCGCCGGGTAGCCGGGCGCGGGCCTGATGCCGCGATAGGCCTCATTGATGCGCTCTTCGTTTGAAAGACACTCCTCGGGCGCATAGGCCCAGAATTCGCGGCGCACGCGCTCATGCATGCGCTCGGCGAAGGCTTCCGCGATGCGGTCGGCGAGCGCCTTGACAAGGATCGAACCATAATCGTCATTGGCCTGCGCGAAACGCTTTGAAAGCTTATCCTCCCGGGCGCCGGCGGTGACGACAAAGGCACCGAGGTAGTCCGCTTTGCCGGCTCCGGCCGGAGCGACAAAATCGGCAAGCGCCAGATTGGGACGCCCATCGCGGCGCGACAATTGCTGGCGTAGCGTAAAGAAGGTGGCAAGCTCATCGCCGCGCGACTCGCCCTTGTAGAGCTTGATATCGTCGCCCAGGCTATTGGCGGGCCAGAAGCCGATCACGGCTTTTGGATCGAACCAGCGCTCCTCGACAACGCGCGCCAGCATGGCCTGCGCATCCTCGAACAATTGGCGCGCCGCCGCGCCCTGTTTCTCGTCTTCGAGGATGGCGGGATAGCGGCCACGCAGCTCCCATGTCTGAAAAAACGGCGTCCAGTCGATATAGGGGACAAGCTCGCCGACGTCATAAGTGCGGAAAACACGCGTACCGCAAAAGAGCGGACGGGGCGGGTCGTAACTGGCCCAATCGGTCTTAAAGGCGTTGGCACGCGCTTTGGCGAGCGGCAGGCGTTGTTTCTCTGCTTCCGAGCGCCGATGCGCCTCGGCGACCTTGCCGTATTCGGCACGCACCCTTTCGATATAGGCGGCGCGCGATTCCGCCGAGAGCAAGGCCTGCACGACGCCGACCGCGCGGCTCGCGTCATTGACGTGAACCGTTTGACCCTTGGCGTAGTTTGGGTGAATTTTGACAGCCGTATGCACGCGGCTCGTCGTCGCCCCGCCGATCAGCAGTGGCAACTCGAATCCTTCGCGCTCCATCTCGGCGGCGACAAAACACATCTCATCGAGCGAAGGGGTGATGAGGCCCGAGAGACCTATGGCATCGACAGCTTCTTGGCGCGCCGTGGCGAGGATTTTGGCGGCGGGGACCATGACGCCGAGGTCGATGATCTCGTAATTATTGCAAGCCAGAACGACCCCAACAATATTTTTGCCGATATCGTGGACGTCGCCTTTGACGGTCGCCATCAGAATCTTGCCAGCGCTGGCGCGCTCTACCCCGCCGTTTGCCTGCTTTTCCGCATCCATGAAGGGAAGCAGGTAAGCGACCGCCTGCTTCATCACGCGCGCCGATTTGACGACCTGAGGCAAAAACATCTTGCCAGAACCGAAGAGATCGCCAACGACATTCATGCCGGCCATCAGCGGGCCCTCGATGACATCGAGCGGCTTTGCGGCGGCGAGGCGCGCCTCTTCGACATCGCGATCGATGAATTCGGTGATCCCATTGACGAGCGCGTGTTCGAGGCGCTTCGCAACCGGCTCGTCGCGCCAGGCGAGGTTTTTTTCCGGCGCCTGCGTGCCCGCGCCCTTGTAGTTTTCGGCAAGCGCAAGCAGCCGTTCCGTTGCGTCGGGCCGCCGGTTAAGGACGACATCTTCACAAGCATCACGGAGCTCCGGATCTATTTCGGCATAAACGGCGAGCTGCCCGGCATTGACGATGCCCATATCCATGCCGGCGGCGATCGCGTGGTAGAGGAAGACCGAATGCATGGCCTCGCGCACCGGCTCGTTGCCGCGGAAAGAGAAGGAGAGGTTCGACACGCCACCCGAGATATGGACGCGCGGCAATTTTTGGCGGATCTGCCGCGCCGCCTCGATGAAATCGAGGCCGTAAGTGTTGTGCTCGTCAATTCCGGTCGCAACCGGAAAAATATTCGGATCGAAAATGATGTCTTCCGGGGGAAAACCGGCGTCTTTGGTGAGGAGATCATAGACGCGTGAGCAAATATCGACGCGCCGCGCGAGCGTATCGGCTTGCCCTTTCTCATCGAACGCCATGACGATGACGGCCGCGCCATAGGCGCGGACGGCTTTTGCTTCGGCGAGGAATTTTTCAACTCCGGCCTTCAGCGAGATGGAATTAACGACGGGCTTGCCTTGCACGCACTTCAATCCCGCCTCGATCACCGAGAATTTCGAGGAGTCGATCATGACCGGCACGCGGGAAATGTCGGGCTCGGCGGCGACGAGGTTCAAAAACTCGACCATTGCCTTTTCGGAGTCGAGCAAGCCCTCGTCCATATTGACGTCGATGATCTGGGCCCCGGCCGCGACCTGATCGCGCGCCACATCGAGGGCGGTCGCGTAATCGCCTTCCTTGATCAGCTTGCGGAATTTCGCCGAGCCCGTGACATTGGTGCGCTCGCCGATGTTGACGAAGGGGATATCTGGCGTCAGCACGAAAGGCTCAAGGCCAGAGAGCCGTAGCAACGGCTCAATCTTCGGGATCTTTCTTGGCGCGATTCCTTGGACACGCTCGGTGATGGCACGAATATGCGCCGGTGTCGTGCCGCAGCAACCACCGATGACGTTGACAAGCCCCGCCTCGGCGAACTCGCCGACGAGAGAGGCCATATATTCTGGACTTTCATCGTAAAGTCCGAATTCGTTGGGCAGGCCCGCGTTCGGGTAGGCGCAGACCAGGGTATCGGCGACCTTGGCGAGTTCGGCGAGATGAGCGCGCATTTCGCGCGCGCCAAGCGCGCAGTTGAGGCCGATTGTCAAAGGGCGCGCGTGGCGTAGCGCATACCAGAAGGCAGTGGGGGTTTGCCCGGAGAGCGTGCGGCCCGAGAGGTCGGTGATGGTGCCGGAGATCATGACGGCCAAGCGCTCGCCGCGTTTTTCGAAGATTTTTTCGATCGCAAAGAGTGCCGCCTTGGCATTCAGAGTGTCAAAAATTGTCTCGACAATGAGAATATCGGCGCCCCCTTCGATCAAGGCCTCCGTGGCCTCGCCATAAGCACCCGCCAATTCATCGAAGCTGACGGCTCGAAAGCCCGGATTGTTGACATCGGGGGAGATTGACGCGGTCCGGTTGGTGGGCCCGAGAGCGCCGGCGACGAAGCGCTGGCGGCCATCCTTGCGCTCGGCCTCGTCCGCCGCCTCGCGAGCGAGGCGCGCCGAGGCGAAGTTCAGTTCGCCGACCAGGGCCTCCATGCCGTAATCGGCTTGCGCGATCCGCGTTGAGCTAAATGTATTCGTTTCGACAATGTCGGCGCCGGCTTCGAAATAGGCGAGATGAATGGCTCCGATGGCCTCTGGCTGCGTGAGGCTTAAAAGGTCGTTATTGCCGCGCAGATCGCGCGGCCAATCGGCAAACCGCTCGCCGCGAAAATCCGCCTCGCCGAATTTATGCTGCTGGATCATGGTGCCCATGGCGCCGTCGAGGATCAGGATGCGATCACCCGCCGCAGCCAAAAGAGCCGCGCGCGTTGCCTCTCGCGATGAGCGTCTGGTCATTCAAGCGGCCTTTTGTTCAATTTTGGGGCGAAGTCCTAAGAGATGGCAAATGGCATAGACGAGATCGGCGCGATTCATCGTGTAGAAGTGAAAATCCTTGACGCCGTGATCGACGAGGTCAAGAACCTGCTCGGCGGCGACGGTCGCGGCGACGAGCTTTCGCGTCTCTGGGTCATTGTCGAGGCCCTCAAAGCGATCGGCAAGCCATTGAGGGACGCTCGCGCCGGCACGCTGGGCAAATTTGGCAGTTTGCTGAAAATTTTGGACGGGAACTATTCCAGGTGTTATCGGAATATTGAGCCCGCGCGCCTGAACTTTTTCAAGAAAACGTAGATAGACTGCATTTTCAAAAAAGAATTGCGTGATGGCTCGGCTCGCCCCGGCATCGACTTTAGCCTTCAGCACATCGATATCGGCATCGGGTGAACGGCTTTCCGGGTGCCCTTCGGGGTAAGTCGCAACGGAAACTTCAAAATCCGCGATTTCTTTGATCCCTTTTACGAGAGCTGCTGAATTGGCGTAGCCTTTTGGATGAGGGGCGAAATCTGTACCCGGGCCGTTCTGCGGATCACCGCGCAGGGCGACAATGTGGCGAACGCCAAGACTCCAGTAGTCGGTCAATATATCATCGATCTCCTGGCGCGCCGCCGCGACGCATGTGAGATGGGCAGCGGGCTTGATCGGCGTTTCGTTGATAATGCGGGCGACCGTCGCATGGGTGCGCTCACGTGTCGAGCCCCCCGCCCCATAGGTAACAGAGACAAAACTCGGTCTTAGAGGAGCCAGCCGATTGATGGAGCCCCAAAGGGTCGCCTCCATGGCCTCGGTCGCGGGTGGGAAAAATTCAAAAGACACGCAAATATCGGGGCATCCGGCGCGGCTCGGCCGCGGAAAGCTGCAAAATGCCGTCTCATTCATGCGACTTCTCTCGCGGCTTGAGGAACAGGATCGGCAATGAACCGGCGATCGCGGCCGAGCCAAAGCAAAACAGTGAGTTTATTGGCTTCCCTCTTTTGAGGCTGCAGTTCCACCTCTGTAATGAGATCGAGGCCCGCGCTCGCCATAAATCCCGAGACTTCCCCAGCTGCAAAGCCGAGCCGGCGGTGGGCGTGCGCGGTCCGCAGCGTTTCCTCTTCATGCGGCGCGAAATCAACAATGAGAAGACGTCCCCCCGGCCGCAAGGCACGGCCGGCTTCGCGAACGGCGCGGAGCGGGTCGTCGAGATAGTGCAGAACTTGATGCATCACGACGAGGTCATAGCTCTCGGGCTCGATGGGAGCGGCGTAGATATCGCCTTGCCGCAATTGGACATGACGCAGACCCGCGCACTCAATGCGATCGCGGGCAAGGCTCAGCATTTGAGGCGATTGATCAATGCCAGTGGCGCGCACCGCGAGCGGAGCTAAAAGCTCCAGCATCCGTCCCGTGCCCGTGCCCAAATCGAGCAGTGCGTGAAATTTCGCCGGCCCCACCGCTTTACGGATTGCCGCTTCCACTTTCTCCTCGGAAACGTGTAAGGCGCGAAGCTCGTCCCAATTGGCCGCCTGCGCGGCGAAATACCGGGCAGCTTGAGCCGCGCGCGCCTTGCGAACCTCGGCGAGCCGGGCGCGGTCCGAGGCGAGAGACGGATCGTCCGGCGCAAGTCTCGTAATCAGGTCGCGGGCAAAGTCGGCCACCCGCCCTGTTTGTGACACGCGAAAGAAAACCCACGCCCCTTCACGGTGGCGCTCGACCAGCTCCGCCACGAGAAGGAGGCGCAAATGGCGCGAGATCCGGGGTTGGGATTGGCCAAGGATAGTGACAAGTTCGCTCACCGTGAGCTCTGCTTCCGCAAGAAGGGCAAGCAGACGCAGCCGCGTCTCCTCGCCCGCGGCCGCGGTGGCAGAAAGAAGCCGGTCGAAGGAGATGGCGTCCAGCATGCGATTCCCTTACCTTAATAGAATATGCAGATATCTTTATATGTAAAGAATATTTTCGGTCGGTCGCCGCTTTTCTTTGTTGGAGAAAGCCTCCAGGAGCGCTAAAAGGGCGCAGCTCAGCTCGAACTTGGTCAAAGGGTAGATAACATGAAGATTCTCACTCGCCTGGCCGTTTTGGTGGCTCTTGCCTTTTCGCTTGCCCAGCCTAGTTTTGCCCAAACGGCGGCTCCCGCGCCTAAAACAGGGGCGATGCCGGCCGATGATATGGCGAAGAAAGCCAAGGCGAAAGAATGTTCAGCCAAGGCTGACGCTCAGGGTTTGCACGGAAAAGCTCGCAAGGAGTTCCGGGAGAAGTGTAAGAAGAGCTGATCTTCTTTTTCCTTCGATAAAGCTGCGTCAAGGGGCAAGGCTCCCGCCCCAATATCGCCGGGGCAGAGAAACCCCCATGGCGGGCATTGCGCTTTTCAAGGAAAAAAGGCGCCTCGCCTCGGCTTTACCTGCATCGAGGGGCTATGTAAGAGATAGTAGACGGCTTCGCCCGTCGGCCGAACCAATACGACCGCCAACGCATGATGCTCTTTCGCTCCTTCCTGTTTCAGGCGGCTTTCTATCTCCTGACCACCATGCTGGCGATCGTAGGCCTGCCGGTGCTGTTGCTAGGCCGCCAAGGCGTTCAGTCTTACGCGAAATTCTGGACAGGCTCGGCGGTTTGGCTGGTTGAGAAAATCTGCGGCACGAAAATCGAATGGCGCGGCCTTGAGAATCTTCCACGCGGGCCATGTATCATCGCCGCCAAGCACCAATCGACGTTGGAGACAATGGCGCTCACGACAAAAGCCGCGGATTTTTCCTACATTTTAAAGCGCGAACTCACGGCAATACCGGTTTTTGGCTGGTATCTTAGGGGTGCCGGACAAGTTGCGATCAATCGTGCAAAAGGCGGGCAAGGCCTCCCTGACCTAACAAGACAGGTACACGAGGCTATCGGCGCGGGACGCCAAATCATCATCTTTCCCGAGGGTACGCGCAAGCGTGTGGGAGCACCGCCCGATTACAAATCGGGCGTCTCATATCTTTATGCCGACGCCAGAGCCGTCTGTGTTCCCGTTGCTCTGAATACCGGCCTCTTTTGGCCCCGCCATAGCATCGCGGTCCGGCCTGGCACCGCGACGATCGAATTTTTGGAGCCGATAGCGCCAGGCCTCGATAAAGCGAGTTTTTTGAGACTTTTGCAGGAGCGCGTCGAGACGGCGACGGCAGGGCTCATCCGCGAAGCGGTTGCCGCCGACGTGTCTCTCGCGGCTTCGCTCAGGCGGGATGGCGCCGCCGTTTCTTAACCGCTATTTAGCCAGCGGTGACAACACGGCGGGCGCGAGTCTGCAAGGTGACGGAAGGGCCAAGAAACCGGACGATTTTTTGGAACCCGCCCGCTGCCGCGAGGACGGCACTGCGAGGCGCGATGACGCCCGCGACTTCCGCGAAACGCGGCACCACGCGCTCGAAGAGATTTTCCGGCTCGGTACGCAGAAACGCCGCACAATGCCCGTTTGTTCTGCTTGATATCAGGAAGTCCTTCGCTTCCTCGATAAAGTCGGGCTGAGGGGCCCGCCCGCAGCGAAGCAAAAAAATATCTGGCCCGCGCGCCGTTCGGGCGGCAGAGCCTATCCAACCCGCTTCGTCCTCCGCTTCGGCAAAGGCACAGCCAGCGCCATTTGCTAAAACCGCCAGGCTTTGTCCACCCGCTCCCGCGATCCAGACATCTGTCAGCAAGCCCTCGACGGCGGCAGGAACGAGCGACGCAAGGGTCCGAGCCAAAAGTTCTGTTGGATCCCTTGCGGCAAAGCCCCCAGGCTGGTCTTCACAAAAAACGATCGCGGATAGCATGCCGACTTAGTTTCATTGCAAAAATTGGACGGACTCAAAAGAAAAAACTGTTCGCCCGCGTCAGGTTGAGGCAACGGGCTCGACCCAAACCGCGGTACCATAGGCCATAACTTCCGTGATGCCATCCATGATCTCGGTCGCATCATAACGCATGGCAATGATGGCATTCGCGCCAGCTTGAGCGGCGTGCTCGCACATATGGTCAAACGCCTCCTGCCGAGCGCTCTCCGCGAGCTCGACATAGGCGCTGACTTGCCCGCCGAAAAAGGCCTGTATTCCCCCAACGACATTGCCGACAACACTGCGGGAGCGAACCGTGATGCCGCGCACAATGCCGAGATGGCGAACGACCTTGAAACCGCTGATATCATTTGTTGTTGAGACCATCATCGAAAAAATCCTAAAAGGAATTACCAATTGACAAGCCGAGGGTAACGCATTTGTCAAGCAGCAGAATCCCGAACGTTTTTGGTGCGGCGCCGCTTGGTCCGGCGCTTTAGAGCGCCGAGGCTTCCTTAAGATGAGCCGGCCACGCGATCCATTCGAAATTAACGCCGAAATACTGCTGCGCGCCTATTCGATTGGACTTTTCCCGATGGCCGAAAGCGCGACCGATGACAATTTATTCTGGGTCGATCCGGACGTCCGGGGAATTTTTCCACTCGACGGGCTTATCGTTTCAAGGAGCCTCGCCAAGACCGTCCGCTCGGACCGGTTCGAGATGAGAATCGATAGCGATTTTGATGCCGTCATCGACGGCTGCGCGGCCGCTTATGAAGACCGCGACAGTACATGGATTAACGGGCGAATTCGCCGACTTTATCGCAATCTCTTTGACATCGGCCATGTCCATACCATCGAAAGTTGGATGGACGGCGAGCTCGTTGGCGGGCTCTATGGCGTCCATCTTGGAGCCGCTTTCTTTGGTGAAAGCATGTTCCATCGAAAAGCGAACGCCTCCAAGGTTGCGCTCGTGCATCTTGTCGCGCGGCTGGCGGTGGGCGGATTCCGCTTGCTTGATACGCAATTCGTGACGGCGCATCTTGCCTCGCTAGGCGCCATCGAAATGCCCAAGAAGATCTATCGGCGTCTCCTGGCCGACGCGGTCTCGCATAAGGCGGATTTTTGGCGATGGCCGAAGGGGAAGATCATCCTGGGCCGGGAAGCACTTGCTGCCTTGCCGGGGCGAAAGGAGCGCGATGAGGGCGACGTCCCGTAACGCGCCCGTTCCGCTACTCATCGAACATGCCGTCCAAGGCATAATGACGAATCGTCTTGCGGTTGGCGATCAGTTCATCGATGCTCGGCTCGCCCTTCATGGCGAGTCCGATTGCAAGTCTCGTTGCTTCATAATTGGTGCGATAAAGATCGTGCTTGTCGAGATTTTCGACGCTGGCGCAGCGAGGATCGAGCCAAATCATGATGATCATGCAAAGCTCGTCCGCCTGATCCTTGGGCAGGATGCCGTCGTCCACGCAATCGACAATGGCATCGCCCGTCGCCGCTTGCACAACGCCGCCAAGCAGTTCGACATAGGCTTCCGAGCGCACCGTCATCTTCGTCGTCATCATGGTGGGCGGGCGAACCATCTGGTTGAGATCGCGGATGACGAACATGCGGGGATGGCCCTCCGCCTGTCCCGCCATGGCGGCGAAGGCATGCCCGACAGGCCCCCGGATACTGCCGATCATGACCTCCGGCATCGCATCGGTGAACTGCCCCTCCGCCGCCAAAACCGTCGCTTCCCCCGTCCGCAGCCAGATTTCATTCATTTGCATCCCTCGCGCGTCAGAATGCGCTCGCATAACATCGCCTTGTCACTATGTCACTGCGCTCGCACTCGCCCGGATCGCGGCAATATTCGAGGCGTAGTGACCGGGCCCGCCCTCGAATACCGCCGAGCCGGCAACGAGCGTATTGGCGCCCACCGCAACGACGCGCCCGGCCGTCCTTGGCGAAATCCCGCCATCGACCTCGATGCGGATCGCTCGCGTGCCGATCATTCCTCGCAGCTCGGCGATCTTATCGACGCTCGATTCGATGAACGCCTGCCCGCCAAAGCCCGGGTTGACCGACATGACGAGCACAAGATCGGCAAGATCGAGCACGTTCTTGAGGCTCGCCACGGGCGTTCCGGGATTGACCACGACGCCGGCCTTTTTGCCGAGCCCGCGGATTATCTGAAGCGAACGGTGAAGATGCGGCCCGGCCTCTGCATGGACGGAGATCCGATCCGCTCCGGCTTCAGCAAAAGCCTCGAGATAGGGATCGCAGGGCGAGATCATGAGATGGACATCAAACGGCAGTTTAACAAGCGGACGCAAAGCGCGCACCGCGACTGGGCCCATCGTGATGTTTGGAACAAAATGGCCATCCATGACATCGATATGGATCCAATCGGCGCCAGCTTTCGCGACGGCGAGGACTTCCTCGCCAAGCTTGGCGAAATCGGCGGAGAGAATGGATGGCGCGATGATAAGGGGCATCATGGCCAGACGTGACCTCGCCGCTGCATCGCCTCGATCTTAAGGTGCGCAAATCGTGCCATGGATAGGCGCTCGCGCGCGCCCCTACTCCGCGGCTGTGCGCCGCAAGCTTAGTTGCGGGTCGAGGCTGCCAGAGGCATAACGCTTGGCCATGGCGGACATAGGCAGCACTTTGATCTTTGACGCCTGCCCGGCTGTACCGAATTGCTCGAACCTGTCCTTGCACACTTTCTGCATCGCCTCCAAGGCGGGCTTTAGAAACTTGCGTGGATCGAATTCACCCGGCGTTTCCACAGTGACGCGGCGAATTTCCGCCGCCATCGCCAGCCGGCAGTCGGTATCGATGTTGACCTTGCGCACGCCATGTTTGATGCCGCGCACGATTTCCTCGACGGGCACGCCATACGTTTGGCGCATAGCGCCGCCGTAAGCATTGAAGCGGTCTTGCAGCTCCTGAGGAACCGATGAGGATCCATGCATCACAAGATGAATGTTGGGGAGTTTTTCATGGATCTCCTCGACAACCTTCATCGATAAAATATTGCCATCTGGCCGGCGCGTAAATTTATAGGCGCCATGCGAGGTCCCCATGGCGATGGCGAGGGCATCGACCTTGGTGCGCGTGACGAAATCCACGGCTTGGTCGGGATCCGTCAACAGCTGATCGCGACTAAGCTGCCCCTCGGCGCCGTGCCCATCTTCTTGTTCGCCGCCGCCATGTTCGAGCGAGCCGAGCACGCCGAGTTCCCCCTCAACCGAGGCGCCAACAAGATGCGCGACCTCGACAACTTTAGAGGTGACCGCGACATTATAATCATAGGATGCAGGCGTTTTTGCATCGGCCTCGAGCGAACCATCCATCATCACCGATGAGAAGCCGTGCTGAATAGCCGTGTAGCAGGTCGCTTCACTGTTGCCGTGATCTTGGTGCATACAGACGGGAATATCGGGATAAAGCTCGATGAGCGCCTCAATGAGTTTGGCCAGAACAACGTCGTTAGCGTAAGCGCGAGCGCCGCGGCTCGCTTGGATAATGACCGGCGACTCCGTCGCTTGAGCCGCCGCCATAATGGCGAGGCCCTGCTCCATATTGTTGATATTAAAGGCTGGGACGCCATAGCCATGCTCAGCCGCATGGTCAAGCAATTGGCGAAGAGTGATGCGAGCCATGCAATATTCTCCTCAGGTTTACAGATCAGATCATAATACTCTATTTAGTGCTCGGTAGCCAATGGCGGATCATGCGCGAAGGAGCGCCGGCGGCGTTCCACAAGCTGCAGCACAAAAGGCGTAAGAATGAGCTGCATGGCAAGATCGAGCTTGTTGCCGGGAATAACGATTGAATTGGCACGCGACATGAAGCTGCCAGGAATCATAGAAAGGAGATAGGGAAAATCAATGCCCCGCGGCTTCGCAAATCTGATAATGACCATGGATTCATCGGCGGTCGGGATCCAGCGCGCGGTAAAAGGATTTGATGTATCTACAGTTGGAACTCTTTGAAAGTTAATGTCAGTTTCTGTAAATTGCGGGCAGATGTAGCGAACATAATCGGGCATGCGCCGCAACATCGTGTCCATGACTTCTTCCGTCGTATAACCACGATCCGAGCAGTCGCGATGGATTTTCTGAATCCATTCGAGATTAATCACGGGAACAACGCCGATTTTCAAATCTGGATATTGCGAGATATTGAAGTTATCAGCCCTGAGCGAGCCATGTAGACCTTCATAAAACAAGAGGTCGCTGCCTTCAGGAAGCGCCTCCCATGGCGTGAATGTCCCTGGCACGCAGCCGTATTCGAGCGCTTCCTTTTCATCATGCACATAATGGCGCGTCTTGCCCGTGCCGGACTCCGCATAGCTGCGGAAGACTGCTTGAAGCTCTTCGAGGAGGTTGGCGCCAATGCCGAAATGGCTGAAGTTACGGTTGCCCCTTTTCTCCTCTTCCGCCATCGCTATCGTCATTTCTTTACGGTCGTAGCGATGAAACGCATCTCCTTCAATAAAGGCGGCATCGATCCGTTCTCGGCGAAAGATGTGTTCAAATGTGCGCCGCACCGATGTCGTTCCGGCGCCGGAAGATCCCGTGACGGAGATGATCGGATATTTGGCGGACACGGCGGCCTCTCAGCTTCAAGGCCGGATAAGGCCGCGTTTACCGAAAAGAGGGGCATGCTCGGCGGTATATTGCGGGTCCGTGTGGTAGCGCGCGACGAGTTCGACGGCCGCGGTTGAGCCGAAGATGAGCGGCGTGCGCGCATGAATGGCGGATGGCGCGATATCAAGAATGGGATGAATGCAGTCCGTTGCTTTGCCGCCTGCGTGCTCAACGACGAAGGCCACCGGATTTGCCTCATAGAGAAGCCGCAGCCGGCCCGCATGGTAGCCTGGGCGTTGATCCCCAGGATAAAGAAAAACGCCGCCACGCAATAGAATCCGGTAAGCATCGGCGACGAGGGAGCCAGTCCAGCGCATATTATAATCACGCTTGAGTGGCCCCTCCGCACCTTGCACGCAATCATCGATAAAAGCACGAACGGGCGCGTCCCAGTGCCGGTAATACGACGCATTGACAGCGTATTCTGGATATTCGCGAGGGATGGCTGGCACCGTAGCACGATGGAATTCGCCGTCGTGGCGGTTCAGTATAAATACCTGGGTTGACCCATTATGTAGGGCAAACACGAGCGAGGTTTGCGGCCCATAGACAATGAAACCGGCCGCAATCTGATGTCGGCCGGATTGGAGAAAATGCGCCTCGGGACTATCCGCGCTTTGCCGCGTGGGGAGGATCGAGAAAATCGTGCCAATCGAGACGTTGGCATCGATGTTCGATGATCCATCCAGAGGATCCATCGCGACGGCGAAGGGCGCCGAAGGATTGAGGACGAGCGGCTCGCTCAGTTCTTCCGAGACGATGGCGGCGATTGGCGCGCCTTTGAAGGCATTAACCAAGAGCTCATTGGCAAGGACATCGAGTTCCTTTTGAACATCGCCACCGACGTTCGTGCTGCCCCGGCTCGCGCCAAGCTGCCCATAGAGGCGCCCCAGAGAGATGAGGCTTGAAAGCTCGTTGGCCGCCGCTGCAACGGCGCGAAGGGCAAGGTCTATGCCTGTCAAGCCTTCGCCAGCCGCGGCCACCGATCCGAGATAAGACGATAGGGTCACTTGCGGCATGCGCCATCCCATTTGTTGGACGAGCGCAATGTGGATCAAAGGGTGGAAAAATCAAAGCAAATTGTTCGGCTATTCGCACCGCCGCCGCCGAGGATTCCTTGGTGGCCAGCGCCGCGCCCGGGTACTTAGATCGTCGAGTGCTGCCTCTTCATCTGAAAAGAGGCTGGAGCCTTGGAGGAAAAGCGTTGCCCACGTATTTGGAAAATCGACTAAAATATCGAAACATATTTAAATCGCTAGCTCGACAGATGAGATACTTTAACCCAAAAAATTTTTTTCCTTTGTAATAGAAAACCTACAAGAAAAATTCACGAGCGAAACGTGTTCGTGTGATTAAGTCGTTTTGACCAAAAACCACTTATTTCACTAAATCTATAAACTTACTAGACTTTTGTCGCTTTTGGTGCATTGTAAAGTGCAAGGATCGCCTTTCCGATCCCTCCGCCCTGCGACAATCATGGGTCATATTTCGGCCGGACGCTTCGCAAAGGCCGAGAAGCAATGGCCTTCCCTTCATTCGATTTTGAATGAACTGGAAAAATAATGCGACGGCTGCGGCTGAACTTGGCCTATGAGCCGATCTTGGAGTCAACAAGTGTTTTTGGCGATGAAATCGGCGATCAAAAGGCTCCCTCCCCTGCACCGCGCGGTGAATAGATTTCGGGGAACTAGGGTCCACGAACCGACGCTCCGGCGGCCGATTTCGATAATAGGAAGTGAATACGGTGCCTTCGCTGTTGACCTTGGTTTGCTCGAGCCAAGCTCGATAGTTTACTCGGTCGGTGTCGGGGAAGACATAACCTTTGATGCTGGCTTGATCGAAGCGGTCGGCTGCGATGTGCATGCTTTCGACCCAACCCCGATTTCTATTGGCTGGGTCGCCCGGCAGCCTCTCCCTGACAAATTTCACTTTCACGCGCTTGGATTGAGTTCTCAAGACGAGGAAGCTGAATTTCAGGTTCCTGCTAGGATAGGGTGGCATTCGTACAGTCTCTGGATGGATCCTACGGCAGAGCAGACAGGGAGCGTGAAATGCCCGGTACGCCGACTTTCGACGTTAATGGAGCAATTCGGTCATAATCACCTCGACCTCATTAAAATGGACATCGAAGGTTTCGAATATGCCGTCATAGATGACATGATCGCAACGACGGTGCGTCCCAAGATGCTTTTGGTCGAGTTCCATCACGGCAATTATGGGATTGAAGCCGAATACACGCGTTGCATGGTAGGCCGCTTGATGAAGTACCAATATGGGATTTTCTGGATCAGCGACACTGGGCACGAATACGCTTTTCTTGACCTGAAGGCGAGAGGCGGGGAAAATCTTTTTCACCATCGAGGCGTTCAAGCACCGCTCGAGGCCTGCTAATATCTTCGTTGGCCATGCATACCTAAGCCTGGCCGGTACCGCGAACTTGACAGCTGAAGCCTCGGAAAATCATCCGGAACGGCATCAAAAACGCCGCGTGAGCGAAGGGAACACGCTTCAGCCCGAGCCAAAAAGTTGAAGGCACGGCATTGGCAAGAGGCTTTGGGAAAAAGAAAGTAAATGAAACCAATTGGCGCCGTTATTCTGGCTTTCGCCATGGCCTTCTCGCTTCCGGCCGCGGCGGAATGCAGTGACTATCCGACCGAGGCACGAGCCGAATATGTTTTCGCTTGCATGCAGACAAATGGCGAAACCCCCGATTCGCTGAGGCGCTGCTCCTGCTCGATCGATGTCATTGCGTCTTTGCTCGCCTATGACAAATATGTCGCTGCCCAGACTGTCGCCAGCATGAACCAAGTGCAAGGCCAAATCGGCACGATGTTCCGGGCGAGCGAACAATCGAAGACCATGCTCGCCGAACTGCACCGGGCCCAAGCAGAGGCGGAAGTCCGCTGCTTCTAGCGGGCGAACGGCCCGCCATTGAGAGTTTCCAAGAGCGCCCTTAGGTGCTAGTAACGCAAGGTGTCACGTGCGATGGGACGAATAATCACTCGTACCAGTTACACGCAGGCCGGTTTAGCTCAGCTGGTAGAGCAACTGATTTGTAATCAGTAGGTCGCGGGTTCAAATCCTGCAACCGGCACCAGTGCAATCAATGACTTATATGCAATTGAGAGCCAATCATCGGCCAGGACAGCCGCTTCGGTAAGCGCTCGGTAAGCAGAAATTGGAAATTCGCGTAAAGCGCGGCGCGCACGTTGCCGATGCACGTTTGATGGAAAGCCGCGCGAAGATGCGACTGGCCGACGATATACACGAAACTTCAACGTTCCAAACGGGAACGTTGAACCGAGGCGCGATCACAGCGGCACACTGACATACGTCCCCGCAGTGCCGCCGATGCGCATATGATAGGGCAAAAGGGTTCTCAATGGTATATATATATTGGGTCTGGGGATGGGTATGGCCGCTTTATATATATGGCTTTCCGGCCATTGGTTTGGCTGGGCCATCGCTTTCATTCCATCCTTCATATTGTTCCAGCTTGCCATGCATGAGGGTCCAGGCGCCGATGCGCCCGAGACCTCTCCCGTTAATCTCCAAAACGGATTTGGCAAGGAAATAGTATGGAATGCGTCGTTACATCAGACAATCGCCACAGTCGCCTCTTCGGATTTCAGCCGAGGCCGTTAGAAATAGTCAGTGATAAGGCGTTAGAATTAATCACCAACGATATCGCTTCTGAATATATAAAAATAACCGATAGCATGGTCAAGGCAGGGTGCTTCGCGCTAGATGGTTATATTGATGAGCTGGCCAATTGCGAAGAGGTAGTAAAAAATATTTTCACTATTATGCTCCAGGCTAGTACTCCAATCAAAATCAATGGCAAACTATTTAAATATCTCCCGAGGCAATTCCATAAAACAATCACTGTATATCATCGTAAATCAACCATAATAATTTTAATTATTCGGCACTAAATTGGATCTTGATCAATTCCAAGTTTAATCCTAGCAATAAGTACCGCGAGCGCCTTAACCCTCGCCGCGTCATCGATCTCAATCGGAGCTCCGTCTTTTTTTCCAGCCAGTTCGACCGAGCTGAGCTTTGGATGGACATAGGGAGCCGCGCACTTGGCAGCCTCAAGCCGCATTGCTCGGGGCAACAAGAATTTATACAACTTTTAATACCTTGAGGTGCTACGCCTCCAGGGCAATGGAGGTCACCTCCAGAGGTCCTGGGATCAAATGTTGGACTGCAACCATAAGATCTGCCGCAGGTAGCGACACATGATTGCATACCCGTTCCGCAGGCAGAAGAATGAGTCCGAGCACCCTCGCCATCATTTGAGCCGCCGGAACCACGTCCCGCCTGCGACGAGCCTCCCGGACCTGTATTGAAGTTATTATTCCGGCTGCTTCCTTGGCCTGAATTCTCGTGACAAACCACTGCACGCAGACCAATTTGACAGTTTTGCGAGCCCCTGCAGCTTATATTTCTCGTTTGTCCAGGCTTCAGATCAAGTTCATCCTCGGTACCATCATCGTAGTCGAATTTCGCAGTTACGTCGAACGGACATTGATTATGGTAGAAATATGTAGCTGAATTCGGCCCCCAATATCCAGGCCTCTTGGCTGATCCGTTTTCATGAATACATCTTGCACACTCCGCAGAAGCAATAGATGTAGATACAAATAATCCCGTGACCGCGATCAAATTACGCGCACGTCTTTTTGAAAAGGCTAAGGAAGGTAGCAATTCGGTCAAAGCGGCTACTGAATTCTTCATTCATTATGCCTCCAAGCTAATAGCCCTGGTGCGAACTTGACCAAGGGTAAAAGTTTCCTCCAGCTATGTGGTTTTGACCGGGATTCGCCGGAAGTACCACGATTAGGACAGAACCATGCCTCTATTCGGTGTTTCCGACAAGGCCGAGCCTGAGGCGCCTTGGGATAGTTTCTGTGCTGATTTCGGGCATGAGGAACGTTGTAGCAAGTAAGGTACAAGTCACAAGTCTTCAAAATCTGACTGTCAATGATATTCAGGTCGACGCCGAGCCAAGGAAGGCCGTCGAGAGCAGCAGCCCCAACGGCAGACCTCAGCGGGTCGAAATTTCTTGGTTGAAGTGAGCTTTTGAAAATGAATTGGCGACGTAGGCTTTGGATCGTCGCATCGGCATTATGGATCGCACTCGTTACGTGGGTGGAATACGATGGAGTCGTGCGGCCCTACCAAGAGGCCGCCCGGCAACAAAAGTGCTTTGAAACACTCAAGGCAAACCCCGCGCTTGGTAATCCACGTTCGTGCCTTGTTGGAGGCATAAAGTTTGATGATCTGATCCCTATAGACCGCGAAGTCGCCAAATTTGCTGCATTGGCGTTCGTGCCAATCCTGGCTACGCTTGTGTTGGGTCTAGCTGTGGCGTGGATAGTAGCTGGGTTCCTGGTAGCGCGGCCATAACATAAGCCGGTGTCGATCACGATCTTGCGCATTCCATGCATTTCCAAAGACGTCGATTTCCGATCGGCCATTCGCAGATTGCCAGACGGCCGCACGCACACCATCGGTCGGTTAAGCCAAGCCGGATGGCCTCGTCGTTCCTTCTATCAGCGCCCTTTGAAGCCGGGCAGGGTCGAACTCTACGATTACAGGCTGTGGCTGCAACAGGGCGATGATTTCAGGCTTGTGATCGCGCAGCTCGGTAAGCAGATCGTCTGGAATATGGCTATCGGCCTCAACCACAAGGTCCGGGCCATCAACCGTGATCGACAGTCCGGCCTTACTGGAGCGTTCGATCAGCTGGCGGGCGCTCATATCCGGGTCCTCGCTTTCGAGCCATTGTAGCCGTCAATTTGCGTGTGAGCGCCAGATTCCGGGTTTTGAACCGCAACACCGTAACAATCGTTTGTTTTCAATAGGTTCGTGCATTTTTTAACCGTAACACCGTTTGAGCTTGTTACGCTTTTTATTTCGTCTAAACCATTGTTTTTATTGGATTATAGCGGTGTTACGGATTGAAGGCCGGTTTCGGGCAAATAACGTGAAAATGCATCCGCGAAAGCTTCCCTTTCATAGCCCTTGACGGGCTTGGCGCCGGGCGTTGGGCGTAGGTTTTTTGAGTGAATTTTGAACTCGACCAGCCGCCGTGAGAGCCAGTTTTGATTTATTGGCTTACCGTGACGGCATTCGCCCCATGGCCTTTCCTCCATCGCAACCAACGCCTCGACAAGCGCCGCGCTTCCCATTTTGCCTGAGCCACATTCCGCGAAGGCCGAGCGAATGTCGGCTAGTAGGAGCGATCCGGGGCTTTGTGCTTCTTCATCAGAGCCACTCAGAGCAAGCGCGGCTTGCGCTGCCTTTCGCGGCCACACTCCTCACGCAACTTCCGCGACTGCAAGAAGTCCTTCCCAATTATCCTGCTCTCGATCATTGAGAGCGTCGGGCAAAGTGGGCCGCGCTTGGGAAAAGGCTTCCAGGCTGTCCCTCGCAAATCGCGCAAGCCTTGCAGCTGTCCCATCAAACATAGATCGGCCGGCGTGACGCAGCCGCTCGACATTCTCGCCCTTCGCCTTCCGCTGCAGCTTGATCGCTATGCTCCGATCTTCGATGGTTGCCGCCCGGTGCCCAATGCCGGCAATCGCTTTAAACCCCCAAGTCGAAAACCTTGCCGGCTCGGGTGGATCGCCTTCGCATCGAATAACGAACGCCGCATCGCGTGTGTGTCCTGAATTGATAATTCCCCGGGCGTCTTCGCTATCGTTCAGAAATGCGTCGGCTTCGTCGATCACAAGGGTTGGGCGGTGCATCTCAACAACTCGGAATATCCCGGCGGGCGAGATGTTGGACGCGCCCAAAGGCCGCTTCGCCAACCTCATGATGAGTGCCAACAATGTGCTCTTGCCGCACCGCTTTTCGGGCGATTGGATATTCAGAATTGGCGCGACTTGCGCGGCTTCCTCAAACCATGTCAGCACGACCCATAAGGCCATCGCTGTCCGGTCCGGCAGACTGCAGACGACGAATCGTTCGACAAGAGCTTCAATTTCATCTAGCAGGGCCGCGCCGTCCACGGGATCCTGCCAAGGCTTAGATTCAGGCAGTTCCAACTTGCGGCCTTCGTCTTGTGGCCTTTCCTTCGCGACAAGCTTGTCGAGAATTGGGGCGCGAATACCTAGTCGCTTGGCCGCCGCAGGGCGCTCCTTTTCGTAGTCAAGACGGCTTAGTTTCGCGAGCCGCTCAATCTCTCTCTTCTCGGGTTGCGGCGACGCATTCATCATGCACCGCCCTTCCGCATGAGCCCGGCAAGGCCAATCAGGGCGCTTTCAGCCCTGCCATTGTCCCGGACACGTGCAAAGTGCTCGGCATAGGAGGGCCAGCGGCGGATGGCTTCGGCGCGAGCTGCATCCTTGCTGGCCAGAGAAAGCCCTACGGTTCGTTTCCATGAGGCTGGCGCAATGAATCTGCAAGGAATGCCCGCAGCCCCAAGGACGCCCTCGACAACGCCACGGGAACGGCCAAAAGCGAAGGCCCCAACGGCGCCCTCGCCAGGACGGCTGGCAACATGCTCGACAAAGGCGTGACCTGCATGGCTGTTGAAAACGAGCGCGGCAAGAAGCGGCGCGCTGATCGAGAGCGGCGCCCAACAATGTCGCGGGTCCGCCGTCATGGTCCTTCGTCAATGCGCCGCGTATGGTTTCGAGGTCCGCTCCGAATTGCAGGGCAATCGACACCGTGACTGCAGCATCGCGCGCGATCGCTTCGATCAGCGATCCTGGCTTGCTCGAGCTCAGGAAGATTTCGGCAGGCTTGCCATCGGAGAAGCGTCCGACGGTCAGCGAGAAGCGATGGCCGGCATGCTCAAAATCGAATGTCTCGGCGCCGCGGCGATTGGCAAGACGGCGGCGGCTTCTCATTGGCTCGCCGCCGTCTGCCTTATGGCGCTTTGTTGCTCGGCCGCTACTGCGATGAGCTCAGCTGCCGAAAGAGAGATAGCTTTCCAGTAGCCCTTTCCGCGCCGGAGGCTGTAAAGCATCCCCTTCACATCTTCGGCATCGCGCAGAGCGAGCACGGCGTGCAGGGTATTAATCAACACGCCAACGTTGCAGCCAATGTCATCAATTAAAAGTTCTATTTTTGCTTGCGCGACGTGCGCTTTTGTCGTTATCTCAAAGCTGCAATTCCCGCCAGGAAACGTGCTTTCTGCGAGCCCCGGCCCGTCAGCCGGGGTTTCGTTTTGTGGGGTCATGGCTCAGCGCGCTTCAGCCTGGCGATAAATCGCGGCCTTGCGAACAGTATCGGCCTCCGAGGTGCTGCGCACCGGACGGCTGATTTGCGCCAGCGCCCAGGTATCGAGATCTTCGAGCTTGTAGAGCGGCAACCGTCCCGCGTAAGACATCTTCGGCCCGCCGCCGATTGAGGCGAGTTTCGCTAGGGTCTTAAGCGAACAGAAGCCATATTTTGCGCGCAGATATTCAGCGGCTTTCTCGCGGCGAACGAAAGTCGCTTCGGAATCGTTTGAGAGATTGGCAGTTCGCATAGCTGTTCCTTGCGTTGATGCAAAATTCCGAACAGCTCCGCAAATTATACACGTTTAATTCCGGCGCAACAGTTATCTAGTGTACACTTTCGGTTCAAAAGTTTGCACTGCCGTCATAAAACTGCGGGAACAGCTCTCTCAATTTCAGCCGCTCGCGCGCTCTTTACTTTATAAATAGAGGGCAGCAGTTTTGCTAACGTCAGCGCGTGCTTGAGATAGCTTTCAGAGACGCCAAAGGCTTCACTTACTTTGCCCAGCGCTTTTTTTTTGGGGTACGCCCGCAGCGCACGCATCGACAACAGCCATCCCCATTTCAATCCGGGTCGTATATGCCCGCCATTTTTGTACCTTTCTCTTTGGGCGAGCATAAATAATCCTGCCATCTTCAGGGCGGAATGTTTCAGGGCACAGGCCCGGGTCTATCCTTGCTGCTAGCGCAAACCTCAACCAGCCAGGGATTGGCTCATCACTGTTTATCAACACGGCTAGCTGCTTGCCGTCGCCAGTCATGATGAACGCATCCCAAGCAAGCTCCCACTTATCCATCGCGTGCATCTCGCGAGCATCGTAAGGAACGCAGGGAAACCGGGCGATGCATTCCCGGCTTGTCAGCTGGCCGGCCTATCCGCGCGTGTCTCGTTTCACCTCTCTGCGTTTGTTCCTTTCAGCGGCACAACTTCGGCGCTTTGCTTCCGGTTCATTGCCGCACTGATAGTGCTGCCGATGGCCTCAGCGGCCCGCCGCATCGGGTCCGCGTCCAAATGGGCGTAGCGATGGGTTGTCGCGGCCTGGGAGTGGCCCAAGAGCTTGCCGATGATAGGTAGCCCCAGTGACGCGCCAGCACCAACGGACGCGAAGGAATGGCGCAGATCATGAAGCCGGACGCCCTCAAGAGCAGCGGCCCTTGTCACAGCCCGCCAAGGCTTCTTGAGGTCGGCACGTGGCGCCCCGCCCTTGGCGCCGGCGATCATATGAGGGTTGCCTTGGATGCGAGGCAGGCTCGATACAACCTCAAACGCCCCGGCGCTCAAATAGAGCGTCTTGCGGCCTGTTTTGGAGTCGGCAAGGAAAATCACGCCGCGCTCAAAATCGACTTGCTGCCATTGCGCGTCAAGAATCTCGCGAAGGCGGGCACCGGTAAGGATCAAGAGCCGGATTGCCGCAACTGCAAAGGGATCAAGCTTGACCCGCCGCTTGTCAACCCTTGGCGCGTGCTTCGCCTTTGGTTTCGATTCATCCACCTCATAGGGCAGGCCGATGGTTTCGCCTTCGCGGAGCACGTCGCCAAGCCGGGCAAGTTCATCGCTAGTTAGGAACCGCTCGCGTTTGTGTTCACGATAGCGCTCAATCCCCTTTGCCGGGTTATCCGCAAGCGCCACTTCATCACGCTTGGCGGCCCAGTTCCACACCGCAGAAATGAGGGCAAGCGCCCGGTTTGCCTCATAGGGTGTGCTGGCCAGCTTGGCATGAAGCTTCGCCACATCCGAGCGCCGCACGTCAACAATGCGTTTTGAGCCGAAGGCGGGCACTATCCGGCCTTGCAATATGCGCCGGTACTCGCTGCTCGTCCGGCCCTTGCGCTTGGCCGCAATGTGAGAAACCAGGAAATCATCGGCCACGGCGCCAAAGGTGCGCAGCTCGCGCTCTTTGCGCCGCTCGGCAATCGGGTCCGCCCCTGCCTCAACCAAGCCAAGGAGCTTCTTTGCTTCGGAGCGGGCTTCATCGGGCGTGAGCCTGCCATGCTCGCCAATTGCAGCCCGGCGCGAGTGTCCGGCCCGACGGTATTGAGTAACGTAAACCTTCTTGCCGGACGGGAAGGCAGCAACGCCAAACCCAGCAATCGCATCATCCCACAGGAATGCACGGTCCTTGCCTGTCGGGCACTGGAGCGCGCCAACCGAGCGTTTGCTGATCCTTCCCCTTGGCATGTCCCGGCCCTCTGACTGCTTACCGCTAAAAGACCAATCCTTTCAGCGGCTTGGAACCGAAGCCAGCGGACCTCTGATTTTGAGTCTCCAAAATCAGGAAAAACTCCGGTAAGCATTCGGTAAGCAGAAAGAAGCTAAAGCCAGATTGCGCTGGAAAGCAAGGGAAATCGTCAGTCCATTGATTCACATGATATTGAAGTTTTATAGAAAACGTCAGAATATGCCATGATTTGCCAGGCCATCAAATTTGTAATCAGTAGGTCGCTGGTTCAAATCCTGCAACCGGCACCAGTGAAATCAATATCTTAGCCATGATATTGTCAGCCGAAACAGCGCAGCTCATGGCTATAAGGTTTCACCTAGGTTTCATGGTTCGCACGCAGCTTCAAGGCTCCGCGCGTTGCACACTAGCTATTCCAGCGGAAACACTTTCCGATTAAACCCAGTGTTGGAACGTTCTCGCCCGGACTCAATCTGCATCACCAGACGGTCATTACCTGCCGCTGCTTCCCCCATTCTTCGTTTCCAAGGGATTCATAGACTCACAGGCGGCTTTTTTCGCTTCGAGGGCAGATGCCAATCCAGCGCCCCTAAAACTCACTGCGACGTCATTCAATTGAGCGGATAATGCGCTCGCGCCACGATCGGGCGACCTTTTTTAAGGAATTCTTTTCGGCCTCAGCAGGGGGCGTGGGGGAAATCGAGTTTCATAGGGTGGGTGCGCTCGATGGTCGCGTAAAAATTTTGGCCCAAATTTTTAAAAATTGACGTTTTGGAAATAACGATGCAGACGGACGCGGGCTCAAGCATTGCGCGTACTTGTAAATTCAGATTATCGAACATCGCTTCATTCCGTGTCCGCTTTGCACCTAATTGCGACCAGAACGTGGACATCGCGAGAGTCCTGCTTGCGCCAACATCGGCAAGAGGCGTCAACAGACAAGCGTTATTTGGCTTACTGTCCCGAAGAGCAGAACCTGCATTTTACTCTGGTTGGTCAGCGATTGCCCTCTTCAATTTTTGATATAGTTTAGTTTGGTTAAGAGCCGCCCATTCAAGAAACAGAAGGCCAAGCGGTTTGCTGAAGCTGGCCTTCAAAGTCCTGAGCCACATCTTGTACTCATCTTTTGGAAGACACGACGCACCCCATACCAAGGAAGAGAGTTCAACGTCGGAGAAGTGATGAATTGCAGTTTTCTGCTTTCTGAAGTAATTCTTGTGGCCGCGTCGCCCCCGTATCAAGAGTAATTGTCTTTTGTCAATCGCCGCAGGAAGTGATTCCAGCTTATGTAGTTTAATTAAGGGTATGTCTATAATACCACGCACGAATATTTCTAAAAGCCAAGTACGAATTAGCTGAACGCTAAGTGCGGGTGGAGTAAGTATGGCTTCGATTAGGTTGTCCAAAAGATCGTCGAAACACTTGGGTGAGTTGTCTTGCAACACCTCCATCAGGAGGCACATTTCTTTTCCGAATACGAATAACTCCGCGAATCTGTCTCTGATGAAGCCCATAGCCTCCTTCGGTTTAGCGATTCTTAGCGCGCGGAAGATGACCTTTATGTGCCCCATATCCCAATTATCTTTGTCGATCTCGTTCTTCAGCATCTCAACGAGATTCAGCCCTTTCAATCGCTCGAGATCGTCCTGATCTGGCTCATCTTCGAAATAGAGATCCGCGGTGAGCGCGTCCAAAGCGACGCCTTCGGCCTCCTCTTCGAGGTCCGAAGTCAAACGCTCCAGCCGGAGAATATACTCTCGGCGATTAACGACTGATGTTTTGGCTGCATTTAGCGATAAACCTTCGTTGATACCCAACTGTTCGGCGAGGTACCCAAGCGCGTCATAAGGATCATCGGATTTCTTCAGAAGGATTCTGATGTCGTCAACAAACCGCGTCGCCAAGATTCCCCTGTCGCGCAGAGCTTGGTCTATATCGGCCAATGCCAATTCCGCAAGGAGACGAGCGGCACTCCCCCCGACCGGGAGACCGAAGGACTGTTTTGCCCGGATAATCTTGACGTGCTTCTTAATGAAGCGAGCTGCTCCATGGTTCGGCGCGACTTCGTCGAGAAGATTTTCCAGTCTATGAAAATTAATCCTGGAATAATAATCTGATATATCGGTGCTTACTATTCGTTTTATCTCCCTGTCATTCTCAATGAGGTACTGCTGCTTATGCAGCCAATCTTTGTATGTGCGATGCTCTCGAAAGACCTGACCGCGCCTCACGTCGCCAGAGAAGCGGTAGGAGAACGCCCGGGCGGTTGGGATAGGCTGGCGCCTGGCCTCGATCTTCTTGCCGATCTCAACAACGCATGCCAGGAGAAGGACTGTATCCAACGCTTGAAGCTGATGAGCGATGCGGAAGCTATATCGGCCCTTGGGAGCCAGGGCCTCGATGGCACCGGCAGGCGCGTAATTGTCCAGATCTAGTTGGCCGAGTTCAGCTACCACGGCCTCTTCCTTGTCAGCGAAAAAGGTCAGTTCTGGAAGGTGTGGAAAGATATCGGTGTCGCCGTAGCGACACAGATGCCTGACGGCTGCAGTCAATGATGCCAAGCTGACGCAATAGGCCATACAATTCTTATGCAGCTCAACTGACCGCCTCGCTAGGAATTATTTACCTCGACCGTGGCTGCCGGGGCTCTCGGTTTTTGATAACCGGTGTGATCGTGGGCTCATGAAATCAAAAAGATGTCCTCAAACAACCAGTGTCGGAAGCGTGAAGCCCTGCACTGATTCAATTTCATACAATTTGTAAAAGCCGGTTAGGATGTCCAAGAGGTTGCACTTCAACCAAAGACACGGGCAGCCAGTCTTGCTTTAGCTTCGTAATTTGCCAATCGCCGTGGAAACCGAGCCGATCGCCGCCCCGACAATAACCTTCAGAAGGTCAACAAATATTGGTATGGCGTTTTCGAGGCTCGGCGTAGCAACATGTGAATACGTTGCAAGGGTTGTCGTGAAGACATAAAGCCCCGAAACCACAAGCAATACGATGACATACACCAGAACGATCCTATTCGCTGTCATAGGCGATGCGCTCCCCAGGTTGACAATAAGACTAGCTGCTAAGACGCGTGCATGCTCTATAACTTGTTGCATAGGAACGTGGCAATGAGATGGACTCGCATTAGTCTTTGTTCACTCGTTATCGCATGCTCTTGTTTTGGAGCGGCGGCGCAAGACGCCGTCGACGACGCCTACACGGCGCGCAATTACCGGCGAGTTACCAGATATAAAACAGATACTTATAACACTTCGTTAGATTCGATGCGACAATATGAGTCAACCATATTTACTTATTTGTAATCAGTAGGTCGTGGGTTCAAATCCTGCAACCGGCACCAGCAAAATATCCTTATAAAGTCATAAAATTAGTTACCTAATAACAGTATGATACGCTGCAATTAGGGTCTCAATTCGGCTTGCTCTTATTCGTTCGCCGTGGTACATCTGAATATGCTAAGAGACACGTCCGTTCAGAGAAATAGCGTCTCACAGAGTGTCTCGTGAAATAAACGCATGGTGAACATCCGTCGGAGCGTCCTACCAACTACCGACAAGGGCTGGCAGGCCTATCTCCAGAACGTCAAGGCAACCGCCGGGCGGCAATGGATAGCACTCGGCCGCGGGCTCGTTGTGTGTCTCGAAGCAAGCGGCACCAAGACGTTCCAGGCCCGAGTTCGCCGGCATGGCGATACGAATGCTCGGCGAATCGTCATTGGACATTTTCCAGCTTCATCGGTCGCCGACGCTCGCAGGGCGCTGTCCGAAATTAAAGCGATCGCGAAAGAGGGGCGGGATCCAGCCTTGGAACGCCGCCGAGCAAAAGCCGGCATCACCGAGGTTAGAATCCTTGGCGATCTGGTTGACACCTATTTGACTCGGCGCGAAGGCGACCTAGCACCGAAGTCGATGCAGAGTGAGCGCGAGCAACTCCACATTCTGCGCGACGCTGCTGGCTCACTTCGCTTCCGATGAAGGGAACGCACGACGAGCAACCTCGTAACAATGATGTCCCGGAAATGCGGAGGCCTATTTATTGCCCTGCCAGCGAGCGGAGAGGCGGAATGAAGTTGCCCCCTAGACCGCTCAGCAATAACGACATCGCGCCGACCGATACGCCTTGGAAGAGACGGAACCCATGCCCGCGGCGGACGTCACGCGAACCCTCCCAAAATCGAAATGCGACGTTAGCAGGAGGCCGCAATGCCTGACCGCCAGCCCCAAAGCCCCATCTCATCCCCCACATCTAACGTTTTAGGAGATTTTAGTACCATGGAAAACAGCATGCTGAGTCCTCTCAACCACGGCGACGAACCCAGTTCTATTCCGCCCACAGCGGCCATCAATGGCCTCGAGTCGGCACCGCAGGTAGCTCCAACATCCCCTACCGGTGGTGCGTTCATCAAGGGTTTCGATCTTGAGTCCCTTCGCCTCAAGCAGGACTTTGCTCACACCTTCGGCGTTAAACGCCAACTGACAACGGTACCGATTAGGAAACCACGGAAGGATCAATTCTTCCGTGTGCATCCTGACGAAGCCTGGCGGTCTCCCGCCGATGGTATTGGATCGGAAGGAGAAGGGTGAAACCTATATTCTCAGCCCAGCTGGATGGGACGCCTTACCGGAACTAGTGAAACCGGTAACACTTTATTCTGCGGTCGACCGCATGGGGAATCCCTTCATCATTCCTGTGCCTTTGCCTGGCCCAGACGGCAAGCGCAACCAATGGCATGAGTCACTTTCGCAATGTGTACTCAAGGCGCAAACACACTGGGTACGTTGCTCCGCGAATATGGCAGCGGGTTATTATGACCTGGTGGTGGCTGAGGAGCTACGAGCGGAGCCCAAATGGCCTGAGATCGATTTCCAGGAACTTGTGGAGATCGCATTCCGGGGGCGTGTCATCGAAAATGCAGACTATCCCACCATCAGGGAATTGCTAGGTCGGTCATGAATGCAATGCCGCATTACCCAGAAGGGGTTTGGCTCTGTGATTTTGAGTTTCACCCCGACAATGGTGTGGAGGGCAACCCTCCGCACCCCGTATGCATGGTTGCTCGTGAATATTTTACGGGTCAAACCATTCGTTTATGGGAAAGTGATTTGGCGCAGCTCACTACTGAGCCATTTCCAACAGACGATTCTGCTTTGTTTGTTGCCTTCTACACCTCTGCCGAATTTGGTTGCTTTATTACCCTTGGCTGGCCGACACCTGCGAACGTGCTCGATTTATTAATTTCTTATTTAGATAAATGAATAAGCTCCCCTACACACTGCCTAATCAGGATGACGTTGGCCCCGTTCAGCGTCATGTCTTCAACCATAAAACTGGCGCTTATGAAGTGCGCCCGCCCAGGCCCAAATTTATTAAGGGTCCGATACCTCTCGACTGGATTTCCAAAGCCAATTCGCTGCCTGGGAAGGCTGGAGCCGTCGGGGTTGCACTCTGGTTCCTAGTGGGTGTGCAGCGTTCCACGACCATCAAGACAACGAACCAAATTGAAGTAATTGCCGCCTGTGGAAGAAAGGCTGTGTATTCCGCTTTGGAGGCGTTGGAAAAAGCCGGTTTGATCCGGAAAAGCAGTGCACCGGGCAACCGGCCTCCGGTTGAAATATGCGCAAAGGATCCAAGTCTGGTAAATTTCGACTGAGGCAGGTGGGTCTCGGAAATGATCCTGTCGTCTGAATGGTCACAGCAGGAGGCATGGGTGAGCGCTTATATTCGAGAATTGAATGCCGCTGTGGAACGGGACCAAGCTCAGCATGCCGAGAAAGAACGCGCCGCCACACAAGCCGCACGTGAACGTCTGACACCCCTGGAAGAACGGCTGGGTCGGCTCCTTTCCACCATTCCAATGGAGCCTCCAGCACGAAGGATTATCCCTCACTTCTCTGCAAGCCGCGTTGCGTGGTCGATGGCGGGGAAATTGCCATCCCGGCGAATTGGGTACGGCACTGCGTAAGCTTGGCTTTAAGCGAGAAAGACGATGGGACGACGGCACCGGCTTTCGAGCGTTGTGGTATCTAACTCAATGAACCAATGAATGCTTCCGCGCCGAATTGATAAAGCAATCAAAGCTATGACTGTGTGCAAATCCAGTACCGGATGGTTTGAGCTCTGCAGTGAGGAACTTATGAACTCGTGTCACTATAAGGCATCACCCTTAAAGCACTATAAGATCTAGGGTGGTCTATTGCGTTGCGCACGCATTCAAAGCAAGCAGGCTTGGTATCTTTATCTCGTAGCGGATTGGGGGGGATTTGAAGCAAAACTAGCTCACCCGGAGCAAGGCTGGGCGGTTCCGATACTGGAGCACACGGTACAATCGTCTTTAATGTCTCGCAAACGACTGGGGTGAGCATGAAATACAGACCGGCGTGAACGGCGGGTAAATTGATGACCTCGCCGTGACTCAGAGGCGGGTGCTGGCAGGTTTTTTTGGTATTGGGCAGGCAAAAGAGTAGCCGAAACGCGTCGCCGGGCTTCCCAAGTCAATTTTGAGTCATCTGTGGCCATCGAGATGTGGGGCGATTGATGAGCTGCGATGGGGCGCGAAGGTAACTGCCTCGTTGTCTCTCGAAAGTGATCACACCGCAACTGGATCCGAGCTCGAACCTACGCCGGAAATAAAGCAGCACTTGGATCGCGGCTCTGCCTCTGTCTTTCTCGGAAACCACCTGCCTCTCATTGGTGCGACTACTGAGCCTTGCGACTTACAGATTACAGAATCGAAGTATCGGAGATCATTCACCTGGAGAAGCAGCGCAAGAAGTGTGCTCTCGACCAGTCAAGTCGCGAATGATGAACACTGTACCGTCACCACCTAAGCGTACTCGATAGGGCGTCACGCAATCGTCGTGACCAATTCCGGCTCCGGTGCGGAGATCGAAGGCGCGCTCATGCAAGGGACAGATAACAGTCGTGCCGTCCGTTAGTCCATCGGCCAGCGGGCCGTTACGATGAGGACAGGAAGCGCCTATCGCGAAAACATCGCCCTTGCGGGTATGAAAAATTGCGACCCGTTGCCCAGCAACTTCGAATGTCCGTCCTTCGCCTTTTGGTATTTGCTTGATCGAGCCGATTACTTGTTCGGGCGCCATCTCAAACTCCTTCCGCCAATTCGGCGAATTGATTGGCCGTCTTCGGAGCATCCCGTTCAAGCCATGGATCGCGGCTTGCCTCAACCGATTCCTGCATGGCTTGGTCTAGTGCCGAGCCGATCCCCTCGCTATCTTCAACAATCACAGCGCGGACCCGCTCGATGCCCATACGTTCGACAAAGGTGTAGGTCCGCTCCTTATATTTAGCGTTTTCGCGATACCACTGCATGAAGCGTCCTGAATAGAGAAGCACGTCATCGTGGTTATCGACGGTGCACAAGAGATCACCCTTGCGGACATGGGATCCAGCGGCACCACCAACGTAAATTTCCCACTGACCCCCTTCGACGGCAACCGCCCCAACATCCTTAACGAGAGCCTCCGAGCAATTACGCGGACACCCGGCCGTCGCCAATTTGAGCTTTCCGGGGCTGTCGATACCTCTAAATCGCTTCTCGATCTTGCCGGCAAGCGCCATGCTATCGCCCAACCCGAAACGGCAGAAATCGCTCCCAATGCAGCTTTTGCAAGTCCTGTAGCTTTTACCCCAGGCATATCCTGCCGGCATATCGAGGTCACGCCAGACAAGGGGCAATTGGTCTTTAGGGATTCCAACAAGGTCAATTCGCTGGCCGCCGGTCAGCTTTACCAACGGGACGTTGAACTTCACGGCAACGTCGGCAATGCGCATAAGTTGATCGGGCGTGCACACCCCGCCGGGCATCTCGGGGATGACAGAGAATGTGCCGTCTTTTTGAATATTCCCATGCACGCGGTCATTGATGAAGCGGGCGTCGCGCTCATCTTCATACGCTTGGTTCCAGAGGGTGCTGAGCAGAGATGCGAGTGCCGGCTTGCTCGCCGCGTCCTCGTGCCCATCCGCCAAGGCGGCGAAGACGCTGGAGACCGACTTTAGCCCTTGCTGCCGAATCGCTTTGGTGAGATCGGGCTTGGTCATCGGGATGCAAGGCACATAATAGTGGACCGAAGGATCTTCTTCCGTCTCGCCGCCGCAAAGCCACGCGACAATATCGCTGACAAGACCCTTGCACGAGCCGCAACCCATGCCGGCGCGCGTCTTCTCCATCACCGACTTTGGGCTTCGCGCCCCGCTGGCGACGCAGGCTGCGATGGCACCCTTGCTGACCCCGTTGCAATTGCAAACCTGGGCGGCCGCGGGCATTTCATCGAGGGTCACCTTTTGACTCGGGGCTCCAAGGTCAAAAAGCAGAGACAGCCGCTCCTCCGGCAAAGGCGAGTCGCGGTCGAAAGCTTGCATGAGAAAGGCGGCTTTGCTGATATCGCCCATTAGGATGCCGCCAACGAGACGCCCGTCGCGGACGATCAACTTCTTGTACGTGCCGCGTTTAGGTTCGGAAAACTGGATGATTTCATCCCGCTCTTCCTTCGCTTCGGTAACACCCATGCAAGCGAGCTCGACCCCCATCACCTTGAGCTTAGTTGCGATCTTCGAACCATGATAGGCAGGGGCGGGCTTGGCTCCGGTTATATGAGCGGCGAACACCTTTGCCTGCTCCCATAGCGGCGCGACGAGGCCGTAGACACGGCCGCGATGCTGCGTGCACTCTCCAACGGCGTAGACGCTCATGTCGTCGACCGCGCGCATATGATCGTCGACCACGATGGCGCGCTCCACCGTCATACCGCAACGCACGCCCAGCTCCACATTTGGCTTAATTCCTGCCGATATGACGAGAAGATCGCAGTCGAGGGTCGTCCCGTCCTTAAAGGCAAGTCCAGTGACATGGTCGTCGCCGAGGACGGCATTCGTCGATTTTTCCACATGGACATGGATGCCCATGTTTTGGATCGTGGTCTTAAGAATAGCGCCGCCAGCCTTGTCGAGCTGCTGCTCCATCAAATGGCCGGCAAGATGGACCACATGCACTTCGCAACCGTGTGCGACGAGGCCGCGCGCTGCCTCGAGGCCGAGCAAGCCGCCCCCGATTACAGCGGCGCGACGGCTGGCACGGGCCTTCTTTATGATGGCATGGCAATCATCGATGCTACGGAAACCGAAGGCCCCCGCTTTGAGGGAGCCGTCGGGCAGAATAAGACCACTGATCGGCGGTATGAACGCGCGGCTTCCAGTCGCAATCAGCAGCTTGTCGTAAGGAACGATCATTCCGCTTTCGGCCACGCGAACCGTTTTGTCGAAGCGGTTAATCAAGTTGACGCGCGCGCCTGCATGAAGCCGTATTTTGTTCTCCTTGTACCAAGAAAGCGGGTTAAGGAAGATATCTGCCGGGTCTTGCGACCCATTCAAAACGTTGGAAAGCAAGATGCGGTTATAGTTGCCATAAGGCTCGTCTCCGAAAATGGTGATTTCGAATTGCTCACCGCCCCCCCGGGCAAGGACGTTCTCGACCGCCCGCGCGCCTGCCATACCGTTGCCAATGACGACCAGTTGCTGCTTTTTCATCGGATCGCTCCAAAAGAGTTGCCGCCCCGCGGCGTCAGATTTCCATAAGCCCGATATCGATCACGACCATTCCTGCGGTCCCCGGAGGAGCAGCAATGGAAAATTCGAGCGTCGTGTCGGGAAGGAGGTCTTCGACGACCGCGAGCGGCACATGCGAATGAGCCTTGGCGCCGATCGGGAAATGGCGCATCACCGCGCCGTCGCGCAGCACGGATAAGTTAATGAGCTCAGGCGATGAGTTGCCGCCGCGGAAATAGATCAATTGCGCGCGCTTGTCCGCCGGAACCTTATAGAGAAACTCGCCGCCAAGCGGAACGGGTTTATCTAGGCCCGCGCCCTTGAACGAAAAAACGCCCTGCAGCAGCTTCGGTATCATGTCCATATTTTTTTCTCGCTGGGTTGGGAGGCATCGAGGCGGGTTGGCGGCTCCAGGCGAACGGCGCAAACTTTGAATTCGGGCATTTTCGATATTGGATCGAGCGCCGGGTTCGTCAGAAGGTTTGCGCAGCCGGCCCCGCCCCAATGGAAAGGGACAAAAACCGTGTCGCGCCGCAAGGATGGGTCCAGGCGCGCGCCCAGTTCCGCCGAGCCGCGCCGCGTGACAAGGCGGATCTTGCCGCCCTCGCCGATGCCCACACTGCGCGCGGTATCGGGATGAACTTCGACGAAGGGCTCGGGCTCCGCCTCATTGAGAGCCGAAATGCGCCGCGTCTGTGCGCCAGATTGGTAGTGCACCAGCAGGCGGCCTGTCGTCAGATAAAAAGGATAGTCCTGATCTGGCTCCTCGGCGGGAGCCGCATATTTCACCGCGTGAAACTTGGCCCGGCCATCGCGGGTCGCAAACCTGTCCAAGAAGAGGCGCGGCGTGCCTGACTGGTGCTCAGAGGTGCACGGCCAAAATATTCCGTCTTCAGCCAAGATACGTTTGTAGGTGACGCCTGCGTAATCGGCGGCGCCGCCGGCGCTTGCCCTCCGCAGCTCCTCGAAGATCATCTCCGGGACGTCACTGAACTGCTCGGCGTGACCGAGGCGGTCGGCGAGACCCTTAATGATCTCGATGTCGGTCCAAACCCCCGGGGGGCGGGGCACGGCTTGGCGCCGAAGAAGAATGCGGCCTTCGAGATTCGTTACCGTTCCTTCTTCCTCTGCCCATTGTGCGACCGGCAGCACCACGTCGGCCAGAGCCGCCGTTTCGGATAGGAAAGAGTCGGCAACCGCAAGCAGATCGAGCGAGCCTATCCGGTTATGAATGTGCGCGGATTGCGGAGCCGACACAAGGACATTCGAGCCCATGATCAGCAGCGCGCGGATCCCCCCGTCTTGGCCCAGGGCATCGAGAAGCTCGCAGGCCGAAAGCCCCGGCCCTGGCAGGGATTGCGGAGGAACGCCCCAAATGGCTGCGATCTCGGCGCGATGAACCGGATTATCGATCCGGCGATAGCCCGGAAGCTGATCGGCCTTCAGGCCGTGCTCGCGGCCGCCTTGACCGTTACCCTGGCCAGTGAGACAGCCGTAGCCGGAGAAAGGCTTTCCCGCCTTCCCAAGCGCAAGGGCGAGGTTGATCACGGCCAGCACATTGTCGACGCCATGGCTTTGCTGTTCTGGACCGCGCGCCGTCAAAAACATTGCCGTCGCGGCCTCGCCTAAAATATGGGCAGCCTGGCGCAGCTGAAGCTCAGGCACGCCAGTAATTCGCTCGACCCGGTCCGGCCAGTAGGCGGCAACGGCAAGGCGCACGGGCTCGAAACCTGCCGTCCGGTCGGCGATGAATTGGGGGTCTATAAGGCTATCCTTGACCGCAATATGCAGCAGGCCATTGTAAAGGGCGGCGTCGGAGCCGGGCGCGAGCTGAAGGTGCAGCGTTGCTGCTTCTGCGGTCGGCGTACGCCGCGGATCAGCGACGATCAGCTGGCCTCCGCGCCGCCGCTGCTCCTCGAAATATTGCATGATCGGCGGCATCGTCTCCGCCGGATTGGCGCCCGCCAGCAGGATCGCTCCGGCCCCTGGAATATCCTCGATCGGAAAGGGCAGGCCGCGATCGAGGCCAAAAGCACGCAATCCAGCGGCGGCAGCAGAGGCCATACAGAAACGGCCATTGTAGTCGATGTTGGCCGTGCCCAGCGCGACGCGGGCAAATTTGCCCAGTAAATAGGCTTTTTCGTTTGTGAGCCCGCCGCCGCCGAACACCCCTACCGCATCCGCGCCGTGGGTCTTGGCAACCGCCTTGAACTCCGCCACAATGCGATCGAGTGCCTCATCCCAGCGGGCGGCGCGCAATTCCCCGCCTTTCCGCTCGCGGATCAGTGGCGTTCGCAGGCGCCCATCCGCGGTGAGGAGCTCCGCCGCAGCCCAGCCCTTGCGGCAGAGCCCGCCCTTGTTGGTCGGAAAGTCCCGGGCCGCGACGCTGACGTGACTACCGTTCTGCACAAGAATCATCCCGCACTGAAGTGCGCAAAAAGGGCAATGGGTGGCGGCTTCGTGTTTTGTGAGTACCGGCACATTCATGGACCCTGAATCAACCGTTCAAATGCGAGCCGCAGTGAGACCAGGAGCGCCCCAGGTGGTTCGCCAGCGGCTCTTCACGCTGGAAAGACCGAGGAGTGCCAAACCGGCAAGCGCCGCAAAAACAACAAGGCCAGCTTGATAGGTGCCGGTGAGCTGCTTTGAATAGCCAAGACTCGAGGCAAGATAGAAGCCGCCGATTCCACCGGTCATTCCTACGAGCCCCGTCATGACTCCGATCTCCCACCTAAAACGTTGCGGCACCAACTGAAAAACGGCGCCATTCCCCATGCCCAGTGCCAGCATTCCGAAAATAAAGAGCGCAAGGGCGGCTGAGGCCTGTTGCGGACGAAAACTCACAACGGCCAAGGTGATCATCGCTACGCTGTACATGACCGAGAGAGTGCGTATGCCCCCGATGCGGTCCGCCAACGCCCCGCCAACCGGGCGCACCATTGATCCCGCGAAAACGGCCGCCGCTGTAAAATACCCGGCGGTCACTGCGTCGAGGCCATATTCGGAATTGAAATAAATGGTGAGGGACGACGTCAGGCCCGAAAAACCGCCGAAGGTCACGGCATAGAAGAACATGAACCACCAGGCGTCGGCATCCTTCAGGACGGCGGCATAGGCTTTCAGGGATTTCGCCGGCGGAGTGCTCGGGCTATCCTTGGCGTAGGCCAGGTAGACGATCAGGGCGGTCATCAGGGGAAACGCCGCCAGACCGATCACGTTAATCCAGCCAAGGATGGCCGCGAGACTCGGAGCAAACAATGCGGCAAACACGGTTCCTGAGTTGCCCGCACCAGCAATCCCAAGGGCAATCCCTTGATATTCCGGGGGGTACCATCGCGACGCCAAGGGAAGGGCAACCGCAAAGGAAGCGCCGGCAACTCCCAACACTAGGCCAAGAAGCAGGATCTGAGGGAAACTGCGGATTCCCAGCGTCCAGGCTGCAAGAAGCCCCGCAATGACGATAATTTGGGCAATTATTCCTGCTCTTTTGGGTTTCAGCCAGTCGACGAGAATGCCCATAACCGGCCTCAACAAGGCGCCGGCGAGGACGGGTACGGCGACCATCAGGCCTTTTTGTGCCGCATTAAGGTGCAGGTCGTCCGCAATCTGGACTCCGAGAGGACCCAAAACAATCCACACCATGAAGCTTAGATCAAAATACAGAAATGCAGAGAGGAGCGTCGGAAGGTGACCGGCTTTGAAGAACCCTCGCTTGATCATAATGCCTCGAATATTATGAGACCCGGGCAGGAGACTCGGCGGCAGCGGGAAATGAGTTCGAACCGCTCGAACAAAAAGCAATTGCCGTGCCGGGTCGCGACGCCACCCCGCCCGCGGCGATGCTCGAGAAAGCAAATCGGCCCGGGCATCATTCTCGAGCTGCCCTGCCTGCGGCCTAACGCGGGGCCTTGAGGTCTGATGGGCAAAGAGGCTACCGAGCGCCTTGAGGTGCGTATCGGGCTTTGCACGGCGAAAGGGCGCCGACCGCAGAATGAGGACCACGCCGGAGTCTACACAGGGACGGAAGAGGAGCAGGGCCACTCCGGTATCATCGCTGCCATTGCGGATGGCGTTGGCGGGGCTAAAGGCGGCCGCGTTGCCGCCGAACTCGCAGTTCGCTGTTTTATTGATGGCTATCTCAGCCAGCCAGAAACGCTCGGAATACGGCGAGCGGCCGCTCAGAGTATCGAAGCGGCCAATGGTTGGATTCATGGCATGGGACGCATCGATCCGGCGTTAGAGGGTATGGCGTCCACATTCACCGCATTGATCATGCGCGGGCGCGAGGCGCACGCGCTACACGTCGGGGACACCCGGCTTTACCGTCTACGCGATGACTGCCTGACTTTGTTAACCGGGGATCACACATTGAGTGGAGCGGGCCGAAGCAACGTTCTGACGCGCGCTATTGGAGCGGCGTCTGCTATCCAAATCGACTATGTGGTGGAAGAGATGCGGGTGCACGACCGTTTTTTGTTGTGCAGCGACGGCGTGCATGGCGTCCTACTGGATAGGCAGCTTTATGAGGAACTTGCCAGGCGAACGGCTCCGGATGAAACGGCGACACAGGTGGTCAATGCCGCGCTTGCGGCGCGCAGTGCCGATAATGCCACGGCCCTCGTGATTGACATTGTTGGGCTTCCCGCCGCCAATTTTGCGCAACTTCGGCTGTCAGCGGCGGCCCTGCCTATCGTTCCGCCTCCGAGTCCCGGCGCTCGTATCGATGGAATTTTCCTCACCGGCATTTTGGCCGACGGGCGCTACTGCCGGGTCTTTCGAGGAGTTGACGAGACCACGCAACAAGCGGTGATTATCAAATTTCCGAAGACATCGATCGCCAGAGATGAAATCTTGCGTCAGGCTTTCCTGCGCGAGAGCTGGATCGCCAAGCATGTACACAGTCCGTTTGTTGGCGAGTGCATTGAGCTGCGTGGGGGTCGGCAAAAATGTCTTTACACGGTCATGCCACTTTACGACGGCGAAACGCTGGAGCGGCGATTGCTGAGGCAGCCTCCCCTGCGACTCGCTCCGGGGCTTAGCATTTCAATCAAACTTGCCAAAGGAGTCGCTTCACTTGTATTAGCTTATACTCGATCTGACAGACGGTGCATGGATGAGCGGTCGGGTTTAGTGTCCGATGTGGTCAGGCTGCGATCATTTTCTCCTTCGCGATCGGCGTTGCGTCAATGAATGTTTG
>Ga0187783_10000060_pt1 | contig 83409 bp, 66 predicted proteins | sample 1015_SJ02_MP02_2_FD_132471 | JGI IMG/M metagenome (GOLD analysis project Ga0187783, IMG submission 132471) | Tropical peat soil microbial communities from peatlands in Department of Meta, Colombia - 1015_SJ02_MP02_20_MG | ecosystem: Environmental > Terrestrial > Soil > Wetlands > Peat | place... | reverse complement strand
GCTCGGAATTGCGCCCGCACCCTGCTGCGGCTGAAGAAATACAACCAAAAGCCACCAAGCGCCGCGAGCGTAGAGTAGAACAGCGCCATGGAGACGCGCAGGATTTGCGCGAAGCTTGCAGGCAGGCGCCCGTCGTTCGGGACGGGAAACTGGATGAAGGCCGAGACCAAGACCGCTGGCAGCGAACACAATACTAAGATGGCCGCGAAGACGAGCATAGAAACGCGGGCCCATTGCTTCATCCTAAGGAGGCCGATTCCAGTCGCCAGGCCCCAGCTGCCAAAACCGAAGATGAAAACCGCCTCCCCCATCAAGAAATAGGCGGTATTGAACGGGCCGCTCGGCATGGCGGTCCGCGGCGACATCGACAGGGCGACCCAGCCGAGCACCAGGATCGCACCGAAAAGGATGGTCAACTGCCCGCCAAGACGGCCGCGGCCGAAAGGGTGACTCCGATTGAACGCGCCATAATAAAGCTCCTGTTTTTCGGTCGATACATAGCACACTCTCGGTGAGCCATCGATCGAATTTGTTCGCCTGTTCGATCCGCGTCAGGATCCCCTCCGCGCCGCCTGTGTTTTGGCCCCTTCGCTTCCTGCTTTGCTTGACCATAATCCACTCAGCCTTTACTCTGGTTCCTTAAGGCTCGCACATGCCTATTTACCTCGATTACAACGCAACGACGCCGGTCGACCGACGCGTGCTCGATGCCATGCTGCCGTATCTCGGTGAGACGTTCGGCAACGCCAGCTCCATCCACTCGGCAGGTCAGCACGCGCGGGCTGCGGTGGACGCGGCACGGGAGTCCGTTGCGCTTCTGATCGGCGCGCGCCCCGCGGAGATCGTGTTCACGAGCGGCGGGACGGAAGCGGACAATCTGGCCCTGCTCGGCGCCATCCAAGGGAGCTCGAAGCCGCGAAAGCACGTCATCACGACAAGCATCGAGCATCACGCCGTCCTGAACACGTGCCAGGCTCTCGAGCAGCGCGGCATCGAAATCACCTATGTCGGTGTGGGAGACGACGGGATTGTCGATCCCGGCGATGTTCGCCGCGCGCTCAAGCCGGAGACGGTGCTGATCAGCGTCATGCATGCGAACAACGAAACGGGGGCGATCCAGCCGGTCGAAGCAATCGGGCAGATTGCCGCGGATGCGGGCGTGTACTTTCACTCTGATGCCGTGCAGTCGGCAGGGAAACTGCCCATCGATGTGGACCATCTGCACGCGGACCTGCTCTCGCTTTCCGCACACAAGATCTATGGCCCCAAGGGAGTTGGCGCGCTTTACGTCCGTTCGGGCACTCCGGTCGAGCCGCAATTGTTCGGCGGCCACCACCAGCGCGACCTGCGGCCCGGCACCGAAAACGTTCCGGGAATCGTTGGGCTCGGGAAGGCCGCTGAACTGGCTCGCCTCGATCGGGACGAGGATTGCGCGAGGATTGCGGTGCTGCGGGATCGTCTGGAAGACTCTCTGTTGAGCGCGATCGGTTCGGTCCGGGTGAATGGAGATCGGCAGCGGCGCGTTTCGAATACCACCAATCTCGCTTTCGCGGGCGCAGGCGGCGAGGCACTTCTGATCGCACTCGATTTGCAGGGGCTGGCCTGCTCGACGGGCGCGGCCTGCTCCTCGGGAGCCGTTGAACCCTCGCACGTGCTCACGGCCATGGGACTTTCAAGCGAGGAGGCACGCTCGAGTCTGCGCTTCAGCCTGGGCCGCGACACGACGGGCGAAGAAATCGATGAGGCCATGGCCAAGATTCCGCGGGCCGTGGCGCGGATTCGGGCGCTCTCTCCCGCCTCGAAGACCCCCGTGCTGGCCCGGTAAATCTCACCATGAATACAGGGCGCTTCCGATTTGGCGGGCACGCCTGCGAACAGCAGGGACGAGCGGAAGGGTGTGAGCCGGCCAGGGAAGACACCCCTTCCGCCCCGCTCGAGGCGCCGATCGCGGTGGCCATGAGCGGAGGCGTAGACAGCTCGACGGCTGCGGCCCTGCTCCACAGGCGCGGCCAGCCCATCATCGGCCTCACCATGCAGCTTTGGAATCAGCGGCGATTGCCCGCGCTCGAGCAGGCCAGAGCTCACCGTTGCTGCTCCCTCGACGACGTCCACGACGCGCGGCGGGTCGCCGAGCATTTCGGCTTCCCGTTTTACGTGGTCAATTTCGAACGCGAATTCGAGCAGGCCGTAATCCGCCCGTTTGTGAACGACTACCTGGCGGGTCGCACGCCGATTCCCTGCACGTTGTGCAACAACGACATCAAATTTGACCAACTGCTGTCGACAGCCCGACAGATCGGCGCGGAGAGGATCGCCACCGGGCACTATGCGCGCGTCCGCCGCAATCTAGACACCGGCCGGTACGAATTGCTGTGCGCGCGCGACGAGAGCAAAGACCAGTCGTACTTCCTTTTCGGACTTACCCAGGAACAGCTCGCACGCAGCGAGTTCCCGCTGGGCGAACTGGCCAAGCAGGAGGTGCGCGAAATTGCACGGCGCCTCGGCGTTCCGGTGGCCGAAAAGCCGGAGAGCCAGGAGATTTGCTTCGTTTCGAACGGCAATTACGCTCGCTTCATCGAGAGCTATTTAGCAGAGAGCGGAGCTCCGGCTGGTGATGCGGGCGAGATTGTGACCACCTCCGGGGAGGTTCTCGGCAGACACGACGGAATCCGACGTTTCACGGTTGGGCAGCGCCGCGGATTGGGCCTGGCCACCGGGCAGCCCTTGTACGTCCTCGAGATTGACCCCGCGCAGAATCGGGTTGTCGTCGGCCCGGATGCGGACTTGCAGCGAACGACGTGCGAGCTTCGTGACGTGAACTGGATTGCCTTTTCCTGCCCGGACAAGACGGTCGAAGCGCGTGTCCGCATCCGCCACCGGCACGAAGCCGCGCCAGCAAGAATCTTCCCGACCGGCGAACGGAGCGCGCAGGTGACCTTCTTCGCGCCACAGCGCGCGATTACGCGCGGACAGGCAGCCGTCTTTTATCGGGACAAGGCGATTCTCGGCGGCGGATGGATTTGCTAGGCGTACTGCGGCACAAAGTCTAAATGAATAGCTCTTCGTCCTGGCGCACGCCCTCAGAATCGCCGCCCGCGCGATCTTGCCCGCGCAAGATATCCAGACCGGCCTTCAGCCCTTTGAGCAGGGCAGATGCCTGCTGAATCGGTGCCCACAAACCTCGGCGGAATTTCGAGCCGGCGTCCTCAACGACTTCGAGCGTGCCGGTCAAAATCTGGTCGATGCGAATCACCTGGATGCGCAAGCGCTCGACAGCTTCGGTAAACACGCGATCGATCTTCTGCGCCTGCCCCCGCGCAACGCGCGTGATTTCGGCGGCATCCCCCATGATGCTCGACACGCGATCCTCGGAATCCTCGAGTATGCGATTGGCTCGAGAGAGGATGGGATCGACCTTAGAGTGCAGTTCTGTGACCACCCTCATCAGCCGCTCGACGGAGGTGCGGAGCGTGATGGCCATCGACATCAAAATCAACATCTGAACGACGATGGCGATCGCGGCAATGACAATGAACGCTTGTAGCCAACCAGACATGATGTCCTGCCTCGGACTTCAGGAAATCTTCGTTTCGCGTCTGTAGGTTTCCTTGCCTGCGTCGACGGCGGACGCGATCGCGTCCTTTTGCTTCGACATGATTTCTTTGCTGCGCTCGATCAGGTCTTCGGCCCTCTCGCGCAGTTCCCGCGCCTTCCTTTGCGCGTAATCGCGCCCTTCGTCCGCTTTGGAAGTCAGATAGTCCCGTGTCTCTTCGCCAGATCTCGGCGCGAAGAGAATGCCCAGCAGCGCACCAATTCCCAGGCCAACCACAAAGAAGCTGACTTTCGAGCCCGCGCTATCGCTCATCCTGCACCTCCAAACTAACGGTAGCATAGCCTCCCGGAGCGCAGCAAGTAAACGCTGGGGCGACACGCCGCAATTTACAAATGCGGCCCTTTCCGGTATGGATCGAGGCGCAGGGGTTCGCGGGCGACGCGCATGGCGCGAGCCTCCCCCGGTTGCCGGCGCTGATCCTGTACCGCAGGCCAGGGGGTTGCTCGTCCCTCACCGCTACTCGCACGCGCTCGGTCGTTCGCTTATAATGTGAAACAGACCAGCGACCACCTATCGGAGGGAAGCGAGTGGCGTCCCAAACGAAGGTAAAGACAGCCACAAAATTTGATCCCGAAAAATATCAGGGCCTTGGTCGCGATGCGCTCATCCGCCTCTACCGCACCATGTTCTTGTCCCGGCGGCTGGACGACCGCGAGATCCAGCTGAAACGGCAGAATAAGACATACTTCCAGATGAGCGGCGCGGGACACGAAGGCGTGCTAGTGGCCGCGGGCGCCTTGCTCAAGCCGGGCTATGACTGGTTTTTCCCCTACTATCGCGACCGAGCTTTGGCGCTGATGCTGGGCGTTACGCCCTACGAGATGCTGTTGCAGGCCGTCGGCGCCGAGGACGACCCAGCGTCGAGCGGACGACAGATGCCGTCGCACTGGGGACACCAGCGATGGAACATCATCACGGGCTCCTCTCCGACGGGCACGCGATGGCTGCACGCGGTGGGCGCCGGAGAAGCGGGGCTGTATTACTCGAAGTTCCCCCGGGCGCTCGAGCAAGCTCGACGGGCTCCCCTCGGCGAGGCCGTTCGCTTCCATGAGGACGAAGTGGTCTACGTTTCGGGCGGAGAAGGAGCAACCAGCGAGGGCGAATTCTTTGAGGCTCTGAACGCAGCCAGCCTGCGCCGTACCCCCGTGCTGTTTCTGGTCGAGGACAATGGCTACGCCATTTCCGTTCCCGTCGAAGTGCAGACGGCGGGCGGCAGCATCTCGAAGCTCGCCTCCAACTTTCCGCATATGCAGATCGAGGAATGTGACGGCACGGATCCGATCGAGAGCTATGGCGTGTTGTCGCGCGCCGTGGAGCACTGCCGGGCACGGCGGGGTCCGGCGCTGGTCCACGCACACGTCACGCGCCCCTATTCGCACTCACTTTCCGACGACGAAAAACTCTACAAGCCGCCCGAGGAACGCGAAGCCGAGGCGCACCGCGATCCCGTTCCGAAATTTGGCCTGTATCTCGTGCGCGAAGGTGTCCTCGACGAACACGAGCTCGAGGCGCTCGAAGCGGACGCGGAACGTGAGATCCTCGAGGCAACCGATCGAGCGCTTGCGGCAAAAGCGCCGGCCGAAGACTCCATCTTTTCATTCGTCTATTCTCCGGATATCGATCCGCGCGGGAAGCAGTTCGATTCCGAGCAGACGACGGAAGGCCATCTGAAAACGGTGGTCGAAATGGTTTCCGCCACGTTGATGGATGAAATGGCCCGCGACGAGCGGATCCTTGTATTCGGAGAGGATGTTGCGGATTGCAGCCGCGAGGAAAACTTGAGCAGCGTAAAGGGCAAAGGCGGCGTCTTCAAGGCCACCGCCGGACTGCAGCGGCGCTTCGGAGCGGACCGGGTCTTCAATACCCCGCTGGCCGAAGCCGCCATCGTTGGACGGTCGGTGGGCATGGCCATTCGCGGGCTGAAGCCGATTCCCGAGATCCAATTCTTCGACTACATCTGGCCGGCCATGATGCAGCTTCGCAACGAACTGGCCACCTTGCGCTGGCGGTCGGGAGGCCGGTTCAAGGCACCCGTCGTGGTGCGCGTTCCGATTGGCGGCTACTTGAGCGGCGGCGCCATCTATCACAGCCAGTGCGGCGAAGTGATCTTCACGCACATCCCCGGGCTGCGCGTGGTCATGCCCTCGACCGCACTCGACGTTTGCGGTCTGCTGCGCACGGCGATTCGCTCCGACGACCCCGTTCTGTTTCTCGAACACAAGCACCTCTATCGCCAGCCCTACAACCGGTCCGCATACCCCGGCGCAGACTTCACGGTGCCGTTCGGCAAGGCACGGCTGGTACGTGAAGGCACAGATGTGACTTTTGTGACCTATGGGGCCATGGTCCATCGTGCGGAGGTGGCGTCGGCGACGCTCGCGCACGAGGGGCTTTCCCTCGAGATACTCGATCTGCGCTCGCTCAGCCCGTACGATTGGGAGGCAGTTGCGACCAGTGTTCGCAAGACGAACCGGGTCATTGTGGCCTACGAAGACGCGATTTCCTGGGGCTACGGCGCGGAAATCGCCGCGCGCATCGCGGACGAGCTTTTTGACGACCTGGACGCTCCGGTCCATCGCGTGGCAGCCACGGACACCTTCGTCGCCTATCAACCGAAGCTCGAAGATCGGATTCTTCCGCAGACGAGCGACATCCTGGACGCCGTGCGTGAGCTGGCTGCCTATTGATGGCGGGACACCCGTCCCTCTCTCCCGGCCGGCTCCCCCGGCAAAGACGGCTTGGGCCGGAAACCTTTTGGCAATCCGGTTCGTAACTACCACTAGGCGGTGCGGGGTAGTACCCTGCCCGGGAGGCTGAGAACATGCTTTGCGGAAACTGCCATCGAGAGATCGCAGACTATTCGAATTTCTGCTACTACTGCGGGGCCCGCCAGCCGCGCGCGGCCGGAGTTCGAGCGGCGCAGAAGCGGCTGATGCGCTCGTCGGTCGACTCGAAGCTTGCCGGCGTATGCGGGGGGCTCGCCGAATACATGGGCGCCGATTCAACGATCGTGCGGTTGATCTGGGTGCTCGTGGTTATATTTACCGGCTTCGTGCCGGGCATATTGACCTACCTGGTCGCCTGGGTCCTGATGCCGGAGGCGCCGTTGCCCCTGGCAACGCCCGTGCAACAAGCACCCGCGCCCCCCACGCCGGATCCGGCGCACCTGGCATAAGACAGGCGCGCCTTTGGGTCATCAACAAGTGGGACCCTGGGGGACCTAGGATCTTCTTCGCGCGGCAACCGAGCGGCGCTCGAAGAGGACTTGGTCGACCGAGATCGCCCCGGGGCCGACCGCGGCCAGAACAAGCGAAGCAACGCACAATACCAGAGGGAATTCATAGCTGTGCACGCTGCTTGGGTGTGTGAGGAGCCCGTGCACCTTGACGACGGCCACGGCCATTTCGATCGCCAGCAGTAGTCCCGCAATCCTGGTGAACATGCCGAGAATCAGAATCGCCCCGCCAAAGACCTCGAGCACTCCCGCAATATAGGCGAAGTATCCTGGAAAGCCCATGTGCCCGAAATTCTGCGCCCACTGCTGGGCATGGGCCAGCTTCGGGAGCCCGTGATAGAGAAAGATCATCCCCACCACGCCGCGAAGCAGCAAGAGCGCGAGCGGTTTCAGGGTTTCGAGACTTTGCATGAACCCTCCTCGCTGGTAGAATTCGCCACTCTAAACCCGTCGCAACCGGCATCGCAAGTAGTAGAAGATCGAATCAAGCATGGATTCGGGCGCGGCCGGCGCGAGGAAGCTCGGAGACGGACCGAACGACCACCGCACTCGGCCGCTTCGCCGACTGAAAAGTTCCTGACCCGGGCGGGCCCTCGAGCCGGCCTGTCCAAGTGTGCGGAAATCTTCTCCCTGACTCTAGGACACCCTCGCCCAAACTTCCTGCCCGCGTTTTGGAGGGCTTTGGCTTTCGAACGGTTGTAAAATCGTGGATTACTAGGACGACGAGCGGGAATGCCCGTTTTCGAGCAACATCCCCGCCTCGGAGGCGGCGGGTTTTATGCGCAAAATCAGCATCGGTTTCGCACTTTTCGTAATCATGGCCGTGGCAGCATATCTGCGTTTTCATCGGCCGAAGCAGGCGCTCGAGATCGCCTATGCCGGCAATCGCCAGGTAACGCTGTGGAACACGACGGCCACCGTCCGCGAGCCGGTGACCACGGTGCCCTTCGGCGAGCGCCTCGACGTACTCGTGCGATATGAAGGTCAAGCGGAGGTTCGCACCGACAAGGGCAGCACGGGCTGGGTCAGCGACCGCGAGTTACTGACTTCTGAGGTCTGGGACCGGGCACTCGAGTGGACCAAACAGGCCGAAAACATGCCGGTCGAGGCGCGCGGACACACGCGCGTCCTGAGCAATCTGCATGTGGAGGCTGGTCGCAATACACCGCGCCTGCGGCAACTGAACAAAGACGTACCTGTGGATCTGCTGGAACGCACGACGGCCACCATACCCGCGAAGAACGAGTCCGGAGGCGAAGCGGACCCAGCGCCGGGAGCGTCGCCCGGCAAGACCGAGGATTGGTGGCTGATCGTCGCACATACGCCGGACCAGGGGGCCGTAGGCGGATGGATGCTTGGCCGCTTCATCGATCTCGACGTGCCGCAGCCACTGCCCGATTACGCCAGTTCGGCGGCCATGCGCATCGTGGCCTGGTTCGAGCTGAACCGGGTTAGGGATGCGGCCGGTGGCCTCAAGCCCCAATATCTGTTGCTCGGGGACCGCGGGCCGGAAGGTCGGCCGTGTGATTTCCGCCTGATTCGAGTTTTTACCTGGGGCGCAAAGCGCGCTCGCTACGAGACAGCGTTCATCGATAGCGACGTGTGCGGAAAACTGCCTGTGGCGGTTACGCATGCTTCGCCGATCGACTTGACGTTCTCTTTTCAGAATTTGGACGGCGCGGCTTCGACGGCGCGCACCTATCGCATGCAACAGACCATCGTGAGGCTGGTCAGGGCGCGCGCCAAGCCAAAGACCCCAAGAGGAACACGCGGTTGATTTTTCCTTACGAAGTAGCCCTACGGCCGCTCCCCGCTCTCGTCCATCAGGGCATTTCAGAACTGGATCCGCTTTTGGGTTCGCCCGCCGGGCCCGACAAGCGTCGGTGCGCGGTCGAAGCGAGAGAGGCATGCGCGAGCTCTGCCCGGATCACGGGATAGGGAGCCGGTGAGTAGGACTTGAATCCGGCACGCTCCATACCCCGCTGCGCCTCCGGATTCTTCATGAAAGTCTCCCATACCAAGCCCGTGCGGGCGTTTTCGGCCATCACCATGGTGATGCCGGTGTCGATGCCGATGACGTCGCTATCGTACCAGTTCGTCAGCGGATTGAACGCATCGACGAAACCATAGCGGCTCCAGGTGCCCGCGTTGTAGCGATACTCGATCGTGCGCAGCACGCGCATGACTTCTTGCGGCAGAAAAGGCAGAGATCCAGCGGATGCGCAGGGCACGACCGTTCCGTCGATCGGGCCCGTTTCCGGCGGCCCGCCCCACACCTGATAACTGTGGGCCGAATCCGAGGCACTGATCCCCCACAGCTCCTCGTCGTAATCGGGAAAGCGCTTGGCCAGGCTTAGGCAGAAGCGGCGATGCGCTTCCGTGGCCAGAATCGAGTTCTCATAGTAATCGGCATAGCGGTCGCGCTTGCCGCGAAAGTCGAACCAGGCCTGGGAATACTGGTGGACGAAAATCGGCGCGAACGAGCCGATGTACTTGATCCCTTCAAAATCGAATGTCGATCGTTTCCAGGCGTCCCAGGTCTCCGCACGCAGGGGGTGAGACAGCGAACCGAGGCCCAGCAGATACATCATCATCAGTTCGCTATAGTTGTCCCAGCGATAACGAAGGAAACCGGTTTCCGGAGTCCAGCCGTGAGGAAGTATCAGCGTATCTTCCGAGAGCCACTGCCAGTCGACACGATTGAAGATGCGTTGCGCGAGTTCGTTGACCTCGGAGTGGTCGAAGTGCTCGCGGCAGGTCAGGACGCCGCAAAGCAGAATCGCCGTGTCGACGGAGGAGATTTCCGAGCGCACCATGCGCTGGCCAGTGTCGATATCCGCCCAGTGATAGAAGAAGCCGCGCTCGTGGGGCAACCTCTTCCACAAGAATCGCAGCGCGGTGAGTGCCCGCTCTCGGGCCTGCTCGTAGGAAACGTACCCGCGCCTTTCGCCGATGCAGAGCGCGGTCAATCCAAATCCCGTGGCCGCAATGCTGCCGAGCTTGCCGCCCTGCAACGTGCGCACATTGAAGCGATCGCGAACCAGCCCAGTCGCCGGACTGCTCTGTTCCCAGAAGTACAGAAAGTTCGCGTGTTCGAGCTCTTCGAGGAAGAGTTCGTCATTCGGCGAGAGCGGGCGCCCCACAGGAAGTGGATTGGCGGCGGAGAGCTCGTTCCTTTGAGACGCCCAGGCGCCAAGGGGCAGGAGCGGGGCCACCGCGGCGACTGTGGCGAATCGCTTCAGCAACTCGCGCCGCGAGAGGTTGCCTTCCTTCGATCTTCCGCCGTTCAACAAACTCGATAACCGTTCGTAAAACCGCTCATTATGTCGCCTGGGGGCAACACGACCGCTTTTCGAGGGCAACAGACTGAGGGTGCTGCCGAAATTCCCGACCAATTTTATTCTACACGAAAACGCGTAGGTTCGGCCTACGGTTTTTCCCCCTCCCCCGTGACTCATTGAACGAAGCGGAAGCCGTGCTGTGGCCGGCACGAGGTATCCGACTCGGCCGCAGGAAGGTGACAGAGTCGCCGCGAAATGCCGGAAGGCGGTGACCCAAGCTCGTCCAACCGCCAACCCGATTAGCGGCACCGCCGTGCCGGGGATGCTTGCTTCGGTCAGTCGAGTGAGTCAAATCGCCCGGACGCCTCGGCGAAGGCCTGGTCGGACTGGCGAACGGTCTCAGACTTTACGGTCTTGAAGGGCTCTTCCGCGGGAATGCGGTCGAGCCAGCGCTGGTAGGACAGCTTTTCGTGATCGGAGAAGTTCAAGCGGAGCAGAATCCGGATCTCCGGCTTCTCTTGTGTTTCCTCCTCTCCCTTCTTCCCCTCCGATTTCTTCGATCCCTTCTTTGCCCCGCTCGGCTTTTCTTCCTCCGCGGCCGCGTCGATCTTCGGCTCCTTGGCGATGCGCTCGAATTTCAGAGCAATCTTGTCTCCCAGCCGAAAGGCCTGCTTCCAACCCTCGACCTTGTGACGCGCCTGCTGGGCCGCTTCCTCGTTCGTGCCGAATTCAAAGATCAAAATAGATTGCGCCATGTGTCAACTCTATATCGGCTGCGCGCGGTGTCAAGCCGAGGGGTAGCCGCCGCCCAGGAACCTCGAGGGCTCAGAGTCGGAGACGGGAAGCCAGGCCGGGCGCTGGCCCGCCCGTGCTCAGCTCGGCGCAACAGCCCGGTAATAGGACAGGCGCAGCAAGCCACCCAGCAACGCTCTTTCGGCGACCTTTTGAGCGCAAGCAAACGCCGCCTCACCGAGGAGCGCGAGGATTTGGCTATCCGAGTTGTCCCGGAAATGCGCATGGGGACCGAGCAGGCGCCCGGACCAGCCCTTGGCACCCGCCTCGGGGCGCACGAAATCGACCATGTGGAACGAACCGGCGGGGCCGAGAACCCGGCGCACTTCGCGCAACGTCTTCTGCCGATCGCCAGCGTTGAGATGATGGAACATGTAGGAGGAGAAGACCCGATCGAATGAGGCGTCGGCATAGGGAAGCTCGCCGGAAAAGCCGCGGTCGAAGCGGATCGAAAACCCGGCGCGCGCCGCCTTCCGGCCGGCCCGAGCGAGAGCCTTCGGATCGGGATCGAGCCCGACGACATGCACCTCGGGATAAAGGCTCTTGAGGAGAGCAGCCAAAGTTCCCGTGCCGCAGCCGATGTCAAGCACCCGCTGACCGGGAGCAAGGACGGCCTGGTCGAGAAGCGGGCGTCTGGCGGCATCGCCTCCCAACAACCTTTGCAGTGGATCGTAGAGCGGCAAAGCCCAGTCGCGTCCGGCGGCTGGAAGGTACCGGTTCCGATCGCCCGTGATGCTCACTGCGTCGCTCGCTCCCGGCTAAGAGACTACGGGCAGAGGGTCGGAAGGTGCAAGAAATAGGAGTTTCCCGATTGACCTCCCCCATTCGACTCTGCTACCGTGTAGCGAACAAAAAGCGAAGGAGATGGCGTGCCCCTATTTCCGAATGCGCTCGCTCCGCGGATCGCAGCCAGTCCGGCAAGTCTGGACGTTTTTCAAGACGCGCTCGAATCGGTGGCCGGACGGTACCGCTCGGCACAAGTCCTGACCGCCGTCAAACGCATCCCTCGACGCGAGGCACGATTTCGGCCCATGCCGGAGTGGGTGCGGCCTGAACTACGAGCCGCCTATGGGGCCAAGGGCATCGAGCAGCTTTACGCGCATCAGGCCTCAGCAGCGCAATCGGCGCGAGGGGGCAGGAATCTCGTGGTGGTCACGCCGACCGCCTCCGGCAAGACCCTGTGCTACAACCTGCCCGTCCTGAATGCAATCGTCGAGAACGGCGACACGCGGGCGCTGTACCTTTTTCCGACCAAGGCACTCGCGCAGGACCAACTGGCCGAACTCGAGGATCTCGCCGCGCGGCTTGGCCACCGCTTCGGCGTGTTCACCTATGACGGCGACACGCCAAGTGATGCCCGCAGGGCCATACGCGAGCGCGCACACCTCGTCCTGACCAACCCCGACATGCTGCATACGGGCATCCTGCCGCACCACACGCGCTGGACGCACCTTTTCGAAAATCTGCGCTACATCGTGATCGACGAGCTGCACACCTATCGCGGCGTGTTTGGAAGCCATCTTGCCAACCTGCTGCGGCGGCTCAGGAGGATCGCGCGATTCTACGGCTCGACGCCCCAATTCATCTGCTCGTCGGCAACGATAGCCAATCCCGGCGAACTCGCCGCGAAATTGATCGAGCAAGATGTCGTTGTGATCGACGAAAACGGCGCGCCAGCGGGTGAGAAGCTCTTCGTCTTCTATAACCCGCCGATGGTGAACCGCGCGCTTGGAATTCGCCGCAGCTACCTGAAGGAGGGGACCCGCGTCGCACGGGAATTGCTGGGACGCAAGCTCGAGACGATTGTCTTTGCCAACAGCCGCCTGGATACCGAGCTCCTGCTCACCTATCTGCAGCAGGCCGATCCCCCGAAGCCGGGCCAAGCGCTCGCGATTCGCGGATATCGCGGTGGATATTTGCCCGGCGAACGCCGGGAAATCGAGCGCGGACTGCGCGGCGGAGAAATCCGCGGCGTCGTGACCACCAACGCGCTCGAACTCGGGATCGATATCGGTTCGCTTGACGCCTGCGTCATGTGCGGTTACGCGGGCTCGATAGCCTCCACCTGGCAGCGCGCCGGACGCGCCGGACGCCGCAGCGGGAGTTCGTGCGCGGTCCTGGTGGCGTCGTCGGCTCCGCTTGACCAATTCATCGTCGAGCATCCGGATTATTTCTTTGCCCGCTCCCCCGAACACGCCTGCATTCAGCCCGACAACCTGGAAATCTTGATCAACCATCTGAAATGCGCGGCCTTCGAGTTGCCCCTTCGACCCGACGAGGAATTCGGACAGGTGGATCTAGGGGAAATCTGTGAGCGCCTTTCCGAGGCAGGATTCCTGCACTCGAGCGGCGGCAACTGGCACTGGGTCGAGGAGTCTTATCCGGCCGACACGATCGGCCTGCGTTCGGTGACTTCGGACAATTTCGTTATCCTGGACACCTCCGGCAGCGCCGCGGGCGGGGAGGGCCGGCAGCCCGAGGTGATCGGCGAAGTGGATTTCTCCTCTGCTCTGACCGCCGTGCATCCGAAAGCCATCTACCTTCACCAGGGGCGGCAGTACCATGTCGACCGGCTCGATTTCGCCCAGCGCAAGGCCTACGTGAAGCGGGTAAACGTCGATTACTTCACCGACGCCATTCGCTACACCCAAGTGCGCGTGCTCGAAATCGCCGAGCAAGAACGGATGGCCGGGCCTCGCATGCGCGCGCACGGCGACGTGCTGGTACGATCGCAAGTCGTCGGATTCAAGAAGATCAAGCTCTTCACCAACGAAAACGTCGGCGCCGGCGGGCTGGAATTGCCGGAAAACCAGATGCACACGACGGCCTTTTGGATCACGCTCGAGCGCAGCCTGCTTGTCGCATTGCCGTTCTCGATTTCCGAGCGGCAGAGCGGGATTTTCGGGCTCCTGCACGCACTCGAATCGATGGCCGCCTTGCTCTTGATGTGCGATCGCCGCGACCTGGGAACGGCGATCGGCGAGCGACCGCCGAGCCCGGGGCTCGAAGTGCACGGGCCGGAATCGGCCCTTGCGCCGGGTGATCTGCAGCAGGTGAAGGAATTCTTCGAGCCCAATTTGTACCTCTACGACGCGTATCCGGGCGGAATCGGTTTCAGCGAGCCGCTATATCGCGTCGACGACCTGCTGCTCGGGCGTACACGCGAGCTGATCGCCGCCTGTCCGTGCGACGAGGGCTGCCCTTCCTGTGTCGGGCCAGCCGGCGATCGAGACGAACACGGCAAGCGAGTTGCGCTCGACATCCTCGCTCGGCTATGCGCGTAGGGAGGGATTTCGCCGCATGCGCCTGAGTCCAATGGCCGAAGATCGCTTTTCGCGAGTCGCGGCGCTTAGGCCCACAGCGAGGCGCTCGAGCGGATCTGGCGCTGAGCCGCGCGGCGCTTCGCCGGAGCTTCCGGAAGGCTCTGCGCGGCTTGCCGAGTTGCTGGGCGCCACGGCTCGAGAGAACCGCTATGGCGAGCACCTCGCGCTGCGCCGATGGTTTGCCGAGCCGGTCGGAGGCTCGCCGCCAGAGGCTTCGGTGGACGAACGGGCCTTGCGCCTGCTTTGCCCTGAGGCTCCCGCGGAGGTGGCCGACCCGCAGCAATGGTTGTTCCTCGACACCGAGACGACCGGAGTGGCCGGCGGCACCGGCACGTACGCATTCCTGGTCGGCATCGCCTGGTGGGATGCCGGCGGGCTCGAGGTTGAGCAGTTTTTCATGCGCGACCACAGCGAAGAGCATTCGGTTCTGATCGCACTTGCCGAACGGATGGCCGAGCGCCGCGTGCTGGTCACCTTCAACGGGAAGACCTTCGATTGGCCGCTGCTCGAAACGCGCTATCGCATGACCCGCACGATTCGGCCGCCCAGGCCGCGCGCGCATCTCGATTTCCTGCACCCGGCGCGGAGTCTATGGCGGCTGCGGCTCGGAACGGCGCGCCTGCCCGAACTCGAGCGGCACGTGCTCGGCTGGAATCGGGGCATTGACGTCGACTCGCAGCTGATTCCCGCGATTTACTACGATTTCCTGCGCGGCGGCTTGCCGGACCCGCTCCTCCCCATCTTTCGCCATAATCAAATGGATTTGCGCGGGCTGGCCGGGCTGGCCGAACGCATCGTCCGACTTCTGGCCGAACCTGCGTCCCTCTCGCCCGACGCCCTCGAGCTCTTCGGCGTATCCCGAATCTGCGACCGGCGGGGCGAAACGGCTCGAGCACGCGAGCTCTATGCGCGATCCATGGCCTCGGAGCTTCCCCCCGAACCGGCACGCCTAGCGCGCAAGGCCCTGGCCAGGCTGGCCAAGAAGAATCGGGATTTTCCGCTCGCCTGCCAGCTCTGGACCGAACTGGTGGGAGGCCGCAAGGGCATTCGACCCATTTCGCGCGAAGCGCTGGACGCCTATGCGGAACTGGCGATTCATTTCGAGCGCCGTGCCCGCGATCCTCATCGTGCTCGAAACCTGGTTCGCCAAGCCTTGGCTGAGCTCGCCCGGGGGCGCCACCTTGGGACCATTTCCGCGGCCCTTTACCTCCGCTACCAACGCAGCTTCCATAAGCGTTTGGCGCGCCTCGATCGGAAAATGGCCGGCGGCTCACTCCTGTCTTGCGCGGCGAAAGCAGAATCACTCGCCCGGGCTCAGGAATCCAATAAGGAGCCGCCACAAGGAGCGGAATTCGATGCCGGAATCGGATGGCGCCGGAGCGCAATCAACGAGACGATCGGAGGCGAAACGCCCTAGCATGCCCGAGATCACAGAACCTTATTTGCGCGAGCAACTCGAAAGACGCCGCCAGGAGCTGCGGCGCGCCATGGCCTCCCCTGCCTTGGACGCCGCTCCGGCCGCACTGGCCGAGCTGCTGCGCGACGTCGATTCAGCGCTCGAGCGCATGGATCAAGGGACCTTCGGAATCTGCGAGGCTTGCCACGATACGATCGAACGGGATCGACTGATCTCCGACCCCCTAACTCGCCTTTGCCTCGATCACCTGAGCGGCCCCGAACAACGGGCGCTCGAGGGCGACCTCGAACTTGCCTCGCGCATTCAGCGCGGCCTGTTGCCGCAGAAGGAATTGCAATTCCGCGACTGGCACATCCACTACGAGTACAGACCTTCGGGCCTGGTGAGCGGAGACTATTGCGACCTGATTGTTCCCGCCGGCCAGGACGGCAAGCTGATCTTTCTGGTCGGCGATGTGACGGGCAAGGGAGTTGCGGCCTCTCTTTTGATGACCCATTTGCACGCCATGTTTCGAAGCCTTGCGGCGGTCGAGATCGATCTCAAGCAGCTTGTGGACACAGGCAATCGCATTTTTTCAGAGAGCACCATTGCCGGCCAGTACGCGACCTTGATTTGCGGCAGCGCCGGTGAGTTCGGCGAGGTCGAGATCGCCAGTGCCGGGCACCTACCGGCGTTGCTGGTGGGCAGGAACGGAGTCGAACAGCTCGGCTCGACCGGCTTGCCCCTGGGCATGTTCCCCGCGGCGCGCTACGCAGTTTCGAGCGCGCGGCTGGATCCCGGAGACAGTCTCCTGCTCTACACGGATGGAATTTCCGAAGCGCAGGGCGACGGCGGGACGGAATACGGCGTCGAAAAGCTGGCCCTGGTTGCGGGCGAACAATACGGCCGGCCGCCGCGTGAATTCCTTGCCGCGTGCATGCGAGACCTCGAGACCTTCTCCTCCGGAGCGCGCCGGGCGGACGATCAAACGCTCATGCTGATCCATCACACAGGCTCCCATACTGGGGTCGAAAGCGCGGTTTAGAACCCCTGGGCGGTCTCAGTCTGCGGCGAGCGCGGCAACTCGCACGCCTCGGGAGCTGGTCTCGAGGCGCCTGGTCTGGGCCGGCGCCGGCTCGGGAGCCTGCGTCCAGCCGATCGCATGCGTGATCTTGTCGTAGGTGTTGCGCGCAGCACCTTCGACGACCAGGCAATCGCTCCCGACGCAGCGGAGAAAAACTCCGCCTCCCTCGGTTTGGAATTGGAAATAATTCGGGCGACGGAAGAGGTCTTTGCGATCCTTGTATTTGAGCTCGAGCGCTTCGCTGTATTGCCCGCAGAAACGCGCGGCGGCGTCCGGACCGTCCAGCACCAGGCGAAATACCAGGCTGGTCTGTTTCGTCACCGGATTCTCGAAAACGGCGTAGCGATCACCCATCCAGGCCGGCGAGAGCGCGTCGGCGCGGTCCTGTCCGAGGAATTGCTTGAGGACTTCCTCCAGACCAAACTCCCCCATCACGTTTTCTTCGAGTAGCTTCCAATCGGCCGGGGCCACGGTCTTCCACTCCGGCAAGGAAACGGCCACGGGAGCAACTGCGGTGAGGTACAGATTCGGATGCATGATTTGCTGGGTGGAGAGGGGTGGATTTTGAAAGACGAGTTTCAGGTCACTCCAACCGGAATGCGCCTTCAGAAACTGCTGCGTGAATGAGGTCCCGGCGAGGTAGGGGAACAGCAGCTCATCGCGAATAAAAATGGGTGCCTTCGAAAGCTTGGGGTCCTTGTCCATTTCGGCCACGGCCCCTGACCGGATCAGGGAGGTTACGTCGGGCAGGTCGCGGACACTCATTTTCTCGTCGCGCAGCGTGTAGTCGACCATGGCGGCCATGGCCGAACCTTCGCTCACCGAATCGCGCGCAAGTTCGGCGTCATCGTTCGGGCGCGCCGCCTTGATCCAGGGATCGACGTTGAAGGACTGGTCTTCGAGGGCATGGGTCAGCTCGTGAGCCATCACCGGCTTCTGCTCGTCGACGCCGATCCAGTCGGCAATGTAGAACTCCTTGTCCTTGGGATCATAGAGGCCGGCGATCTGATCGGTCAGCACATCCAGCATGAAGGAGTCCAAAGGAAAGCCTTTGGGGATCAATCCGAAGGCTTCAAGGGCCTTGTCGTCCGCGTAGCGCTCGGCGTCCGTCTTGTCTTCGCTCTCCTGGCGGATCAGGTAATCGCGAATCTCCTGTTTCGAGCGCAGGCTCTTCTTGAGCGGCTCGCGTATGGGCAGGCTCAAGATCCGGCTCATCTGCTCGAGAACCTCGTTCGCGGCGGCGATGAAATCTTCCTTGGACTGCGGAGCACTAGGGGCAGTCGGGGCGCCCACTGTGGCCCTCTGGTCGGGCGCGCGCGCGGCTTGGCGCGCCATGGCTCCGGCCGTCAACCCCAGAACGATCACAACGACGGCTGAGATTCGCTTCATGCCTACCTCCACTCCTTCGATGAGCCAACCAGCATAACAGGTTTGGTCGAAAGCCAGGCCTTGCCTGGGCGCCGCGAGGGCCGCGGCTGATCGGTGCTCAGCGGAGCACGGTGCCGCGGTCGAAGCGCTTGGCGGGTGGGTTCTCTTCGTCGGCGGAAGCGAAGGGGGCCAGGGGCAGGATGACCACGAATGTGGCGCCCCCGGCCGAGCCATTGTGTACCTGAATCTCTCCTCCGTGCTCCTTCACGATTCCATAGCAGATGCTCAGGCCCAGTCCCGTTCCCTTTCCGATGGGCTTGGTCGTGTAGAAGGGATCGAACACGCGGTGCGGATTCTTGACTCCTGGACCATTGTCGGTGAATTCGATGCGCACGCGGTGATCGATAAGCGAAGTGCGGACCCAAATCTCGCCCTCACGCCCAGATTCCATGACCGCGTCGACCGCGTTATTGAGGATGTTCAGGCACACCTGCTGGAGCTGGTGAAAATCCGCGCTGATACCCGGGAGCTTGGGATCGAGATCACGATGAATGCGGATCTGATTGATCTTCAGGTCATACTCGCGAAGCGCCACGGTGTCTTCCACCACTTGATTCACTTGCACGGTGCCGCGCTCGGGCTTGTGTTGTCTGGCGAAGCTCAAGAGGTTCTGTACGATGCGATGCGTTCGCTGTGCTTGCTTGTTCAGCTTTTCAAGGTAGTCGGCGCCACGCCGGTTGACGACCTCCTCGGATTTGAGCAGCTCGCTGTATCCCAAAATCGCCGTAAGCGGGTTGTTCAGCTCGTGAGCGACCCCGGAAATCAGCTGTCCCACCGCAGCCATTTTTTCACTTTGCAGCAACTGCTCCTGTGTCGCCCGCAAGCTGTTGTAGGCCTCCCGGGTCTCTTCCAGCAGCCGCGATTTGTCAATCGTTGCGGCAATCTGGTTTCCCAGCGCGCCGAGCAGGTTCAATTCAGCGGGAGCGAACTCTCTCATTTCGCGGCAGCCGATCACAAGGGCGCCCGTGATGCGGTCCTTGGCCCACAAAACGACAACCTGCGACACCCTCACGCCCTCCTGCCTTTGCAGCTCCCGGAATTCTTCCGGCAAGGCCAGCGCAGACCCGGAAAACAGCGTGGCGTGGGTCTGCCGCACCTGATCGAGCAAAGCGCTCGAAATGCGGATGGCGCCGATTTGACGCGCGTAGTCCGAGCGGTGACCGAAATGCGCGGCCGGCTTCAATATGCGGGTCGATTCCTCGAGCAAGTAGACCCCGGCCAAGTCGGCGGAAAACAGCTCGGCGATCTTTGCCACCGTGCGCGCCAGGGCATCGTCCAGCTTGGATGATCCTCCCAGAAGGTCGGCAATGGCGTTGAGCGCGAGAAGCTCGCGGTTTCGTCGGCGAATTTCCATTTCCGCTTGCTTCTGCTCCGTCAGATCGAGGACGAAGCCTTGATAGGCGATAATGACGCCGGAATCATCTCGCGTGACGAAGCTCGATTCGTGCGCGATGCGAATCTCTCCATCTCGGCGCCGAAAGCGGAACTCGAAATCGGTCACCTCGCCGTATTCGTGCAGCAGGCGCTTCAACCGCTGGCGTTCCTCGGGATCCACGTAGAGTTCCGACGGAATATCCATCTTCAGTAGTTCCTCACGCCGTTCATAGCCCAGCATGCGCGCAAAACCATCGTTAAAGTCCACGAACCGCCCCTCCGGGGTCGAAATGAAAATCCCTTCGTGAACTTTTTCAAACAGCGTCCGGTACTTGCTCTCGACCTGACGGCGTTCGGTGAAATCCTTCAGGACATGAATGGTGCCCAGACAACGCCCTTCGGAATCATGAAACTTGGAGGTGGTGACCAGAAAATGGCCGCCGAAGCTCGGATCTACCTGCTCGGGTTTGCCAGCAGCCCCTTCGCAATATGGGCAAACCGTCCAGCGAATTTCCCCCTGCTTCAGCAGCTCCTTGAGGGATTGCCCCTCGATCAGGTCGGGCTCGAGTCCGAGGTGCCAGGCGAGCGCGCGGTTGGCCCGGCGAATGTGACCGTCTTCGGCGTGCACGAAGATCAAATCGTCGATCGAATTGAATGTATCGAGCCATTGCCGTCGGGAGCTGGCGGCCTGTTCGATGAGCGAGGCATTCCCAACCGCCAGTCCGAGCAGGTTGGCCACATTAATCAGGAACTCGCCCTCGTCTTTGCCGAAGTTCCACCGTTTGCCAGAACAGATCGCGAGCAGCCCGAACGGGCGATCCTTGCCGGCGATGGGCACGGCGACTGCCGCGGAAAGCCGCTCACTCTCCATCCAGGCGGGCGGCTTGACTTCCGCAAACGCGCCCGCGGAAATCCGTCGCGGTCCTTTCTCCAGCGCCTCGCGGACCCAGGCCTCGGACACAAACACGCGCGGACACTGCAGGGGAAATCGCTCGCTGAAACCCGACGATGCGCGAAGCGAAAAGCAGCCGGCGGGCAGGTTGCTGCTCTCGAGGAAAATAGCCCCATGGCTCGCACCCAGGCTCGCCATCACGTGCTGCAGCACTCCGCCGAGCGTCTCCTGCACGCGCAAAGATTGGGTGGCCTCGGCGGTGATGAGCGCCAGCCGCCGCAACTTCTCATTGAGCTGCGCCGCCCGAGCGCGGCCCGCCTCGAGAACCAGAATGGCCACGGCCACTCCGCAGGCCATGCCCAGCAGGCCATGCACGGAATAGCGGAACAGGGCCAGCTGCTGCGAATCCCAATCGGGGAGGTCAATCCGGTGCAAGCCGTAAAGAAGAAGGGACGCTGCCAGCAGCGACCTCCCCACACCTTCATGCGCCGCGCGCGAACGCCACAGAAGAAACCCGCAGCCGACCAGGAGCGCGCACTGCGCGATCGAGGCACCCCACAGGCTTGAGCTCAACGGGGCTCTGGCCGCCAAAGTCGAACCGATTAGGGCAATCAAAGGAAACGGCCAGAGGTATTTCAGACGGCTTTCATAACCGGCGAGATCCAGAACGGCCACAAAAAGCACCGCGACACTCAGCAGGGACACGCCCGCTTCGAGCAGTCCCATTCTCGTTCCGCCGCTGTTCCACAGATCCGAGATTCGTAAGGCCGTCGCGAAGATATACAGCGTCCAGCCCGCCATCCAGTACCTGAAAAATCGCGAAGGAAACCCGGGAAGCAGAAGGACGTAGAGGACCAGCAGCATGAAGGCTGCCGAGCAGTTGATGAACGCTGCCGCAAGAAATCCAGGGTTCGACACGAAGGGCATGTGATCGTGTTTCAGCCAGCGCGTTCCAGCCGCGCCCCCCTCTACTAATGCGTCAACAAGCCAGGAAAAACGCCTTTCAGGAAACTCGTGAGAAAGCTAGCATGCGGGTGCAATTTAGGGCAACAGACCCGACAAGACCGTGTGTCCGGCCGTATAATGCTGATTGCGTCGAGCTAGCCAGCTGATGACCAGCGAAAAAATCCTCATCGTGGACGACGAAGAGGCGATCCGAGAGGTCGTCTCCACACTTCTTCACTCTCAAGGGTACGCCTGCACGATCTGCCAGAACGGCCGGGTAGCGCTCGACGCATTTGGACGGGATACCTTTGATCTCGTCCTGAGCGACATCGTCATGCCCGAGATGGACGGACTGAAGTTGCTCGGTGAGCTGCGGAAACAGGACCCGGACGTTCCGGTGATCATGGTCACCGCCATGCACGACATTTCGATCGCCCTGGAGGCCATCCGTGCCGGCGCGTACGACTACATCCTGAAGCCCTTTGAAAAAGACCAGCTGCATCTGAGCGTCCGCCGCGCCCTCGAGCATCGCGCCTTGGTCCTCGAGAACCGCACCTATCAGAGCGACCTCGAGCACCTGGTTGAAGAACGCACCCGGCAGCTCTCCATCGCCATCGCCGACCTCGAGCAATCCTATGACTACACGCTCGAAGCTCTGGGCGGCGCTCTGGACGCCAAGGATGCGGAAACCGAAGGTCACTGCCAGCGCGTTACCGAGTTCACCATCACCATCGCCAACGCGATGCGAGTCGACAAAGCACTTCTACGACACATCGCCCGCGGAGCCTTCCTCCATGACATTGGAAAAATGGGCATTCCCGATCACATCCTGCGCAAGCCGGGACCCCTGACCCAGCAGGAAAAGGAAATCATGCGGAGGCATTGCGAGATCGGTTATGCCGTCTTGGAACGCATCCCCTTCCTAAAGGAAGCTGCCGATATCGTTCTCTCGCACCAGGAGTGCTACGACGGCTCTGGCTATCCGCGCCACCTCAAGGGTGAGCAGATCCCCATCGGGGCCAGGATATTCGCCGTAGCCGATACGCTCGATGCCATGATCTCCGACCGCCCCTATCGCAAGGCCATGCCCATCGCCGCAGCCCGTGAGGAGATCCAAAAATTCTCCGGCAGGCAATTCGACCCGCGCGTCGTCGAAGTCTTTATGTCCATCCCTGACCGCGTTTGGCTGGACATCCACGCCAAGACCCGCGACCCATTTCGGCTCACCCAGCTCGAACCGGCCGCGGGCATCTCCGGGTGAGAGTTGCGGCTGGGAAGAATGCCAAGTATGTGTCCAGGCCTCAGACGCTTGCCGGGGAATTGACAGGGCATCTGCCAGGGCATTGACACCCGAGCTGCCGGTGAGGAAAGCTCCCTTCCTGGCAGCCCCTTGACCTCACGAGCGGCCGTCGTCGTATGCCTCTTCCCGAACCGAGCAGCGTGTACGCGATCACTTTCCTGCACACATCCAAAGGAAACCGATGGTAATGGGAGGTTTACGTCAATGAAATCGGGTTATGGCCTCAGAGAGAAGAAGACAACGCTGGCCCGCTCTGGCCAACTGCTCGGCTCGCTTGCCTTGTTCGTGCTGGCTCTTGCGAGCTCGGGTGCTTTGGCGCAACAGTTGAGCGTCACAGCTCAGAAGACAACGGCCAAAACCCCCTCGGGGGCGCACAAATCCGCCGATCCGGAAGCCGCAAGCCGGCCTACGCTTTATGTGGTCGGCTATGCCCATCTCGACACGGAGTGGCGTTGGGAGTACCCGCAAGTCATCAACGAATTCCTGCGCAACACCCTCGAGGATAATTTCGCACTCATCGACAAATATCCCCATTACATCTTCAACTTCACGGGTTCGAATCGCTATCGGTTTTTCAAAGAGTATTACCCCGATGATTACGCGAAGCTCAAGAAGTACATCGCCGAAGGCCGCTGGTTTCCGGCCGGATCGTCGGTCGAGGAGGGTGACGTCAATTCGCCCTCCGCAGAATCCCTCTTTCGCCAGGTCCTGTACGGCAACGATTTCTTCCGGCACGAGTTCGGCACGGCGAGCGTCGAGTACATGCTGCCAGACTGCTTTGGGTTCCCGGCTTCGCTGCCGAGCATCCTGGCGGCATCAGGAATCAGGGGATTTTCGACCCAAAAGTTGACCTGGGGATCTTCGGCGCCCGGCGGACCCGGCGTTTCTCCCGAGGATACGCCCGTTGGCATACCCTTCAATGTCGGCATGTGGATTGGCCCTGACGGGCACGGCGTGATCGCGGCCATAAATCCGGGGAGCTACGGAAGTAGCATCACCACGGACTTGACGAGCGATCCCGAATGGGTCAAGCGAGTAAAGCTCGACGGCGAGGTGACCGGTCTGTTTACCGATTATCACTATTATGGAACGGGAGATGTGGGGGGATCGCCGAACCCGGAATCGGTGAAGATCCTCGAGGCCATTATCGATAAAGGCGAGGTATCCCTGCCTCCCGAGCGCAAACTGGGCGAAAGCTTCCGACAGTATCGCGAGCGTGCGGCCAAAGCGAGCACACCCCCCTTACAGGTCGGTCAGGGGCCGCTGCGCGTTATTTCGTCGAAGGCCGATCAGATGTTCCTCGATATTACGCCTGGCGAAGAGGCGCACCTCGAACGGTACAGGGGAGAATTTGAGCTGACCAACCATTCGGCCGGCTCGCTAACCTCGCAGGCCTACCAGAAAAGGTGGAATCGCAAGAACGAAGAGCTCGGCCAGGCCGCCGAGGAAGCCTCGGTCGCCGCCTCCTGGCTCGACGGGCGGACCTATCCTCAGAAGCGGTTGAATGATGCGTGGATGCTCGTGATGGGCGGCCAGTTCCACGACATTATGGCGGGCACCGCAACACCGCAGGCCTACAACTTCGCCTGGAACGACGATGTGATCGCCATGAATCAGTTTGCCGCGGTGCTCAAGAGCGGCGCCGAATCCGTTCTATCGGCCATGAACACCGCAGGCCCCGGCACGTCGGTTGTGGTGTACAACCCGCTGAACATCGAACGAGAGGACCCGGTCGAGGCAAATATCCGTTTCGCCGGCGGTCCACCGCAGGGAGTGCGCGTAACCGGACCGAACGGCAACGAAGTGCCCGCGCAAATCGAAGCGGGTGAGGGTGACGCCGCGAAGATCGTGTTCCTGGCCAGGGTGCCTTCGATCGGCTTTGCCGTTTACCACGTTGAGCGAGCCGAGCAGGCGTCCGATCCCGGCTCCGAGTTGAAGGTGTCGGAGTCCTCGCTTGAAAATGCGCGCTACCTGGTAAAAATCAACGGGAACGGAGATGTCGCGAGCATTTACGACAAGCGCCTCGGTCAGGAACTGCTGAAAGCGCCGGCTCAGCTGGCCTTTGAAACCGAAAAGCCGCATGACTGGCCAGCCTGGAACATGGACTGGTCGGACCAGCAACAACCGCCGCGCGGCTATGTCCAGGGCCCGGCGACCGTGCATGTGGTTGAGAACGGACCGGCTCGCATCGCCGTTCGAATCGAGCGGGAGAGCGAGGGATCGAAATTCGTCGAGACCGTGCGCCTGGCGGCTGGAGACGCCGGCAATCGCCTTGAGTTTGCGAACGACATCGATTGGCACGCGGCGGCCGCGGCCCTCAAGGCTACCTTTCCCTTCACCGCGACCAATCCGGAAGCCACCTACAACTGGGACATAGGTACCGTCGCGCGGAGCAACGACAATGATCGGAAGTTCGAGTACCCCTCGCACCAGTGGTTTGATCTTACCGACGAGCGCGGCGCGTACGGCGTGACGGTACTGTCGGATTGCAAAAACGGTTCGGACAAGCCGGATGACAATACGCTCCGCTTGACGCTGCTCTACACACCCGGCCTCGGCGGAGGGAATGGCCGTTCCTATAGCGATCAGACCTCGCAGGACTGGGGGCATCACGGGTTCGTCTACGGCCTTTCGGCCCATGCCGAGGATTGGCGGCAAGGACAAACCGACTGGCAGGCCTGGCGGCTCAATCAGCCGCTCATCGTGTTCGAAACCGATAAGCACGCCGGGGCGCTCGGCAAAAGGTTTTCCCTGCTGCGGATCAATAACGACCGCATTCGCGTGCTGGCGCTCAAGAAGGCCGAAAACACGGATGAAATCATCGTCCGGCTTGTCGAGCTGAATGGCGATCCACAGCACAACGTGCGGCTTAGCTTCGCCGCCCCGGTCAGCGCGGCACGCGAAGTGAACGGGCAAGAGCAACCGCTCGGCACGGCAACCGTCGAAGGCGGCGAACTGGTGGCGAACTTCGGTCCATATGAGCCTCGCACGTTCGCCGTACGGCTGGCTCCCGCGCGCGAAAAAGCACCCGCCATCGAGTCTCGCCCGGTGGCCTTGACCTACGACCTGGCCGCCGCGAGCAACGTCGGGACCAAGTCCGACCCAGGATTTAATGCCGCTGGCCAAGCACTCGCCGCGGACATGCTGCCGGAGACGATCGACTTTGGCGGCGTCCGCTTCAAACTCGCCGCGGCTCGAACCGGGAAGCCTGACGCCTTAATTGCGCACGGGCAATCGATCTCGCTTCCGCCAGGAAGGTACAACCGCGTTTACATTTTGGCGGCGTCGGCCGATGGCGATCAGGACGCCGCGTTTCGAGTCGGCGATACCTCGGCGCAGCTCGAAATCGAAGACTGGGGAGGGTTCGTCGGGCAATGGGACAACCGGTCCTGGAATATCAAGCAAGTGCCCATTCACTATCCACAGGGCTTCACGCCTCCTCCCGGCGCGCCAACAACGCGCACGGAAATGGAGTTCACCGGCCAGATCACGCCGGGGTTCATCAAGCGTGCGCCGATTGTCTGGTACTGCGATCACCGGCACACCGCCGACGGCAAGAACGAGGCTTATTCCTATTCCTACCTGTTTGCTTATCCGATCGATCTTCCCGCTGGCGCGAAGACCCTAACCCTGCCGGAGAACGACAAGATCCGCATTCTGGCCGTCAGCGTGGCAAACGAGCCGGGCATGGCAACCCCCGCCGCACCCCTCTATGACGTGCTGCCCGCGGGCCGAGAGCCCTAGGCGCTGCTCGGCCGAACAGGGCCCATCAGCGCCAGCCGCGGCGTTCGCGCAGGGAGGTGATGTGCGCCACGTGGTGCCGGCCGTGCCAGGCATACATCTGCAAATTCTCATCGAGGGTCAGGAGGCCGTGCTCGGGGTGGCGAAACCTGCGATTCCAGTCCGAGGCGGCCAGCGCTCGGAGGAGCACAAGCCAGCGCTTGTGCAGGTTTTCAAGGAGAAGCAGGGAAGGTTCAACGGGCGCCTTTCCATCGGCCAGCTCGGCCCATAGCGCTTCATTGTAGGGCTTTATGGTTGGCTCGTTTTCGGTCAGCGCGAGCTTAAAGCGCACGTAGGAGTTCATGTGGCTGTCGGGAAGATGATGGACGACCTGGCGAACGCTCCAGCCGCCCGGGCGGTAGGGGGTGTCCAGCTGCTCGCCGGTGAGCCCGCTGATGGCGGCCCGGAGTTTTCGAGGCGCTTCGGCGATGGCGTCGATCGCGGCATGGCGCTCGGCGTCGCTCTGTCTGTCGAGCCTTTCGAATTTCCCGATGGGGTACCGCAGGTCCGCTTCCATGTTGGTCGACCTCCTTCGGTTCGGTTTGGCGTCCTTCGAGCGCTCGATTATTCACCCGGGGGACGTCGGCCGCAACCATCCGCGCGCAGGGCTTGGTATTGAAATTGGCGGACAATTTGGTCCCTTCGTTTTCCGAGGGGTCGCGACGGAATCGGGTCGGGCTGTTCTGGGCAGCGCGGCTTGGGAACCAGCGCTTACACTGTGAAGGAGGTACCGCAGCCGCAGGTGCGGGCGGCGCGAGGATTCTGGAAAATGAAGCCCTGACGCATCAAGGTCTCTTCGTAATCGAGCGTCGTATCTTCGAGATAAGCATAGCTTCGGGGATCGACGAAAACACGCGCGCCATGCTCTTCGATCACCTTGTCGCGAGAGCGAGCCTCGGTTTCAACCCGCAGGGCATAGCTCAGGCCAGAACAACCCCCTCCCTGGACGCCCAGGCGAAGCCCGCCGGACTCAGGAACGCCCTGCTTGGTGAGCATTTCACGAATCTTACGAGCGGCTTTTTCTGTGACGTGGATCATGGGTGATCGCCCGCTGGCGAGCGAGGTGCGCGGCAATCTCTTTCGCTCACAATTCTATTTTAGCGGGTCGGAGCCGGGAATGCCATGCTGGATCGGGGCCCTGTTCCATGGGGCGGGAGCAAGGGCCAGCACAACCCTGGACTCGGTCGAATCCACCCAGGTGAAGCAAGAAACGATTCGAGCAGCCGACACTAGTGGGAGCGCGAGGAGTGTTTGGCGGACTGGTAGAGCGGCGAGAATTCGCGCAGGCGCTCGACGGTCTCGACGACGCGATTCGCCGCGTAATCGACTTCCTCTTCGGTGTTGAAACGGCCCAGTCCGAAGCGGATCGAGGTGCTGGCCCGCTCATCGTCCAGGCCCAGGGCCTTCAAGACGTAGCTCGGCTCGAGGTTCGCCGAGGTGCAGGCCGAACCGCTAGAAACCGCGACGTCATTGATACCCATCAGAAGCGACTCGCCGTCCACATAGGCGAAGCTGAGATTCAGACTGTGCGGCAGACGGTGCGTCATCGACCCGTTGACAGAAACCGCATCGAGCCGCGAGGTGATCGCATCCCTTAGCCGATCGCGCAGCGCGCCCAGCCTCGCCGACTCAGCGGCCATTTCCCGCTCGCAAACTTCGCAGGCCCTTCCTAAACCCACGATCCCGGGAACGTTCAGCGTGCCGGAGCGCATTCCGCGTTCGTGGCCGCCGCCGTCAATGATCGAGGCGAGCTGAACGCGCGGGTTCTTCCGGCGGACGTACAGGGCGCCGACACCCTTCGGTCCATACAGCTTATGCGCGGAGATCGAAAGCAGGTCAATGCCGTCCTGCTCGACGTTGATCGGAATCTTACCGACGGCCTGGGCGGCGTCCGTGTGAAACAGGATGCCACCTTCTTTTGCGATCCTGCCGATTTCGGCGACGGGCTGGACAACGCCGATTTCATTGTTCGCGTACATGATCGAGATCAGGATGGTCTTCGGCGTGATGGCGGCCTTGAGACAATCGAGACGGACAAGCCCGTCAGGATCGACGGGCAGATAGCTGACCTCGCAGCCATACTTCTCAAGCCGCTTCGAGGAGTCCAGAGTGGCTTTGTGCTCGGTGGCTTGGGTGATGATGTGGTTGCCTTTGTCGCGGTAGACCTCTGCCACGCCTTTGATGGCGAGATTGGTCGATTCGGTGGCGCCACTCGTGAAGACGATCTCTTTCGGGCTCGCCCCAATTAAGCGCGCGGTCTGGGCCCGCGCTCTCTCCACGGCTTCCTCCGCCTTCCAACCAAATTCGTGGCTGCGGCTCGCGGCGTTCCCGAAATTCTCACAGAAATACGGCAGCATGGCTTCCAGCACGCGGGGATCGACGGGAGTCGTCGCGTGGTTATCCATGTAGATAGGGAGCTTCACACCCATGGGATTTCGTTTTGCCCAGGCGATTTTAGCAGGTTCTGAAAAATGCCGTCCAGCCGCTCGAAGCCAGGCGACAAGGGAGCGCGCTAATGTTGCTGCGTGGCAGCCGGCTGCCCTCGGTCCGCAGGCACGGACTTCTCGGTGATGGCATGGCAGGCAAGTCGGACGACCGCATCCTCCGAGCGAGACGAGTCGGACAGAACCGTCTCGCCGTTTCGGCCGAGTACGGTGACCTTGTTCACCTTCACCAAGCCGCCGAGACCCGTGATGCCCTTCTTCGGCGTTCCCCGATCGAAAAGCACGGCGTAATCGGCGTCCGATTTGTCCTGGACGAAGGTCAGGGTCGGACAGTTCGAGGTAAAGTCTTGGTAAATTTCGCCCATTTCGGGGTTGTAGCCGGGCACTGTGCTCGCGGAATTGCCGAACCCGCTCATTTCCGCCCACGATTCGCTGTCGGTGATGAAAACGCGCGGCTGGGACGTGGGCTTCTCGCCCGACGCGGATTTGGGCTGGCCGGGGGGACTTAGTTGACGCGGAGGCGCAGGGGGGCCGCCCGAGCCCGCTGTGTTTGCTGCGGGCAGGATCGCGAGTTCGTGGCGTGCCACGTAGCCGACCTTGCTGTCAGCGGTCACCACTCGAACCGTGTAGCCTCCCAGATCGGAAACGACCGTCACCAGGGAATTGCAAGCCAGCGTTGCCACAACTTGCAAAGGAAGTGCTTGCTCGGGATCGGCGGTTACGGTGACCTCCGGTTCACTGACGCACTTGATTCGCGCATGCAGCAGTGCGCCTGAACCCGACGATGATTGTTGCGGAAAAGCACAGGGCGTCAGGAGAAGTCCCGTCAAACCCAGGACCAAGACGAACTTAGAAGTTGGCTTCATCACCACGGACCTCCAGAGAAAGCTTAGCCGGTCCCGCTGTACCCCTCCGGGGCGCACGGCGACGACTGTGCTGAAGCGAGCAACTGTACGGGCGGACGGGATTGCTCGGCGCGGGCAGCGGTGAGCGACACGGCTCCCCCAAATTTCAAACGGCGGCGGGTACGGGCGGGGTGCCCGTCTTAATGGCCTGCTTATTCACGTAGAGGTTTCGATCGGTGCGTTCGAGTAAGCTGGCCGCCGTGTCGCCGCTCGTATACTCCTGCCATCCCGCGGCGAAGGTGATCAGTCGACGGGTGATCCCGAGCTCCATCTCGAATGGGACCAGCCGCATCAGCACGTGCTGAAGCTGGTTGAGATTGCAGTCGACCAGCAACAGCATGAACTCGTCGCCGCCCCAGCGCACGGCCAGGTCGGAGCCGCGAACCGACTTGGCCAGGCGTTCGGCAAATTCCTTGAGCACGCGATCGCCGGCGGCGTGGCCGTGCGAGTCGTTGATCTCCTTGAAACCGTTCAGGTCAAGTAAAACGATCACCAGGGAATGACCTCGGCGTTCCGAGCGGGCGATCTCCGCGTTCAGGCGCTGCTCACCGAAGCGGCGGTTGTAGAGCCCGGTGAGCGCATCGAACATCGCCAGGCGGCGGAAGACTTCGGCCTGGATGCGCTGCTCGGCGAGCGCGCGCTGCAGCCGGCGCAATTGGACGTTCTGAAAGATCATGTGCGCCGTGAAGATAAGCACCAGGACGACCATGGCGTTCAGCGCGTGACCCAGGGTCACGCCGAAAATCGTCTGGGACGATTTGAGCAGCAGAGATGCGGACAACGAGGCCAGGCCTGCGGTAAGGGCGAGGATGACGACAATCGCATTACCCCATACCCATAGCGTCCGCCGTTCTATTTTGCGCTGACTGGCCTTAATTTCCGAAAGGCCAAAGTCAGACGGTTCGCCGTCGATGGGCGACTGCGCGCGGGGCGTAAATTCCTCAGCCATGGCGTCTCGATTCAGCCCTACAGCCGGCAACAGAACTCTCCGGGCGCTGGTCCGACCGGCAAACTCGCGCCCTGATTCCTTTGCTGGGGTTCCACCACTCGATCAACGATGGGAATAGAATACACCCCGGCCGAGCCGGGCAACGCGGCGTGCCTAAATCATTAATGAGGTACGGGACTTCGCCCTGCGCCCCTTCTTTCCGACCGCCCGGCAGTCCTGGCTCCTTGCGAAGACCGCCTAGTGGGGATAACTTGACTCGATGAAGGCGTCGACATCCTTGTGCAGCTTGTCGCGGGCCTTCGTATCGATGTAGACCATGTGGCCGGACTCATAATAGGCAAAGCTAATATGCGGACGAATCGTCGGATCAAGATTCATGTGACTCACCGTGTGCTCGATGCCCTCAAGCGGAGTGGCCAGATCATAGTACCCGCAGACCACCAGCACCTTCAGATCGGATTCCTCCGTCATCGCAGAACGCAGGACTTCGGCCACTTCCGTGCCGCCGGTGCGGTCCCAGGGGCGGACGTCGGCGCTAACCGTGTAATAGCCGTTGCTGTCCCACTTCAGATCGCGGCGAACGTAATCCTGAAAGGTTGCCACGAAGGCGCCTTCATAGGATGCTTCGCTCGGATCGTATTCGGGTCGTTCGCCGGCCGCGTCGACATCGATACCTTCAAACCGCGAATCCAGCCGGCCCACGGTGCGGCGCTTCGAACGCTCGAGTTCCTTGAACCAGCGAAACGGGCTGACGCGGAGATTCGATTGCTCGATGAAAGTGGGCGAAAGGGCCGTCAAGCGCGCATAATCCTGGACCACCTTGTGGTATTCCTGGGGCGATATCTGATCGCCCTTTTGGAGAGCGACCGCATATTCGCCGTTCGTGAATTCGCGTGCCTGCTCGACGATCTGCTCGACGCCCTCCGCCTCAAGATCCGGCGAGAGCAGGTGGTGATACCAGGCGGAGGCCGCATAGGTGGGGAGGTCGAATTCGAAGTGGTCATCGGCACCCCAGTTCGCAAAGGCCACCGCCGAAACAAGCACGATACCGTTCAAATACATCTCGTGCCGACGCTCGAGTACGCCCGCCAGCTCGGCTGAACGCGTTGTGCCATAGCTTTCGCCGATCAGAAACTTCGGCGAGCCCCAGCGCTCGTTGCGGGTGATGTATTGGTAGATGAAGTCGGCGAACCAATTGGCGTCCTCGACGACTCCATAGAACTGCTTGGGGTCTTCGCCGGGCGCCGGCCGGCTGTAGCCGGTCGATACCGCGTCAATAAAGACCAGATCGGTGACATCGAAAAACGAGTCCTCGTTGTCGGTAATCCTGTACGGTGCGGGCATGCCGCGGCCATCGGGGGTCAGGACGACCCGTTCAGGTCCCATGCCCATATGTGTGAACAGAGAGGCCGAGCCCGGCCCGCCGTTGTAGACAAACGAAACGGGACGCTTCGAACCGTCGGGCACGCCGTCTTTCGTGTAGGCCACGAAAAAGAAGGTGGCCTTGGGCGTGCCGTCGTCGGACTTGATGACGTAGGTGGCGGCGGTGGCGGTGTAGGTGATCTGCTGACCGCCAATGCGGGCGCTGTGATGCGTCACCGATGATTTCTCCTCGGGCGGAAGACGGCGCTCCTCGGGACCTTTTCGCGCTTCGGCCTCTGACGCCGGTTCCCCTGGCGGGGTGTCCGAGCGGCGCTGACGTTCGGGATTTCCTTGTGCCACGGCGGTTCCCGCGGCCAGCGCACCTGCGCATAGAGCCATCGTGACGCGATTCAAGTGCATCCCCTCTCCTTTCAAGACCTGCGTGAACGGATGGACCACACCCCAAAATGCAGATTCATCGGACGGACGGGAGCCGCGTGCGGTTTCATCGATCCGGAGCGTGAAGTTTTCTGACGGCTGGCCGGATTTTCTGGGATAGAATCGGGCCTCGGAATGGGAGCGGAGCGAGCGCGAGGGGTCAAGGCCATCTACCCGGGATCGTTCGATCCGGTGACGAACGGCCATCTCGACTTGATCGCCCGCGGCGCAAAGATGTTCGAACATCTGATCGTTGCCGTGGCGCCGAATGTCGACAAGGACCCTCTTTTCCCCGCTCGAGAGCGCGTCGAGATGCTGGAGGCGGTAACATTTGAATGGAAGAACGTCGAAATCGGCATGTTCGAAGGGCTGCTCGTGGACTACGCGCGAGCGCGGGGCGCGAGCGTGATTTTGCGCGGGATTCGGGCCTTTTCCGACTACGAGTACGAGCTGCAAATGGCCATGATGAACCGCAACATCGAGCCGGATATCGAGACGGTTTTCATGATGCCCGGCGAGGCCTTCAGTTATATCAGTTCGCGGCTGGTGAAAGAACTGGCCAAGCTCGGCGGCTCGGTGAAGGGGCTGGTCCCCAAGCTGGTTGAGGAGCGGCTGCGCGCGAAAGTCATTTGAGCGAACCCGGCAAGACGGCCGGCCGAGGGCGAGGAAACCAGCAGGGAAGGGCTGATCGAAGCGTGGTCTGACACCCGTGAGAGACAAGGAGAGGAATGGAACCGGCGACGGAGATGAAGCTGGAAGGGATCGAGCTGGCAGAGCGGGTGAACCGGATCAGCATTTCGCCCACCATGGCGGTCATGCAGGAGGCCGAGCGGCTGAAGGCGCGCGGCGCCGACGTAGTGGATTTTGGTCCCGGTGAGCCGGATTTCCCCACCCCGGCCCACATCAAACGCGCAGCCATCAAAGCGCTCGAAGAAGATCGCACGAAGTACACGGCAACCCCGGGCATCGCGCCGCTGCGGCGCGCCATTACCAGCTGGCATGCGACGCAGCTCGGCTCCTGCTATGAGCCGGCCGAATGTATCATCAACATCGGCGGAAAGAACGCCGTTTTCAACACGATTTGCTCGCTCATCAATTCCGGCGACGAAGTGATTGCGCCCGCGCCGTACTGGGTGAGCTACCCCGACATCGTGAAGTATGCGGGCGGCGTGCCGGTTTTCCTTCCAACCGACCAGGCCGCCGGGTTTTGTCCGAGAGCGGAGCAAATCGAGCGCGCGCTCACGCCGCGAACCAAGATCGTCATCATCAATTCACCGAATAATCCGACGGGCGCGGTCGTTCCGAACGCCGAGTTCGCGGCGATTTTAGAGGTTTGCCGGCGGCGGCACGTTTGGCTGCTTTCCGACGAGTGCTATTCGCATTTTGTGTACGGTGATGCGCGGCCGTTTTCGATTGCGAGCGTCAACCCTTCGAAGGAGCAGGTGATCATTGCGGGATCGCTCTCGAAGACCTTTGCCATGACCGGCTGGCGCGTCGGCTACACGCTTGCGCCCGCGCCGCTCGTCGGGGCGATTACGAAGCTGCAAAGCCAGGCCACCTCGAACGCTACGTCGATCGCCCAATATGCGGCGCTCGAAGCCATGCTCGGGCCGATGGATTCGGTCCGCGCGATGCTGGAGGAATACACGCGGCGCCGGGAACGGATTTTGGCAGGGTTGCGAGCGATTCCGGGACTCACCTGCACGCCGCCGCAGGGGGCCTTTTACGTCTTCCCAAACGTCAGCGCGCACTTCACGAAAGAAATGCCGAACGACACGGCTGTCGCCAGGCTGCTCCTCGAACGCGAACACGTCGCGGTAGTGCCGGGGGAGGCGTTCGGCGCTCCCGGACACATCAGAATCTCCTACGCGACTTCCCTCGAGAGAATCGAAGAGGGCCTGCGACGGCTCAACCGGTTCTTCGGTCGAGGACAGTGACCCTTTCGCCGACGCGGCTTGAACCCCTCTTCAGCTTGCGGCCGTGGGGTGCGCGGTCGCTCGCGCCCTTGTTCCCTGAGAAATCGAGCTTGGCCGAGCCCATCGGCGAGGCTTGGTTGAGCGGGCTTCTCTGCCCGTTCGCCAACGGCGCGTTTCGGGGACAGGAGCTCGGCCAAGCCTGGCCGCAAATGGATCTGGCTTGGCGCGGAAGCTCGGCCGCGGGCAACGAGGAGTTTCCCCTGCTGGTCAAGTTTCTGTTCCCCTGCGAGAAACTATCCGTGCAGGTTCATCCCGACGACGATTACGCAGCGCGCCAGGAAGGCGCGGCGGGCGGGCGCGGCAAAACCGAAATGTGGTATGCCCTGCGCGCGGATCCCTCGGCGGAAGTGCTGGTTGGGCTCAAAGCGGAAGTCACGCGCGAAGACTTCCGTCGCGCGATTCGGGATGGCGACGCCGAGCAGTGCCTCGAGCGCATCCCCCTGCGCGCGGGCGAAGCCGTTTTCGTGCCGGCGCGGACCGCGCATACGATCGGCGCCGGGCTCGTGCTTTGCGAGATTCAGGAGCAGTCCGACCTAACCTATCGCGTTTACGACTACAACCGGCGCGACCGTCAGGGCAATCCGCGCGAGCTGCACATCGACAAGGCGCTTGCTGTCATGCAGTTCGGGCGCCAAGGCGGGGGAAAGCTGGCTCCAATTCGCATCACGCGCGGCGCGGTGACCGAAACATACTTCATCTCATGCCCGTACTTCGCGACGGAGAAATGGGAATTCCGGGAGCGCATCGCTGCGGCGACTTCCCATGAGCATTTTGATCTGCTGATCTTTTTAGAAGGCTGCGGAAGCATCGAGACCGGCGGCGAGCGTTTCGATTTCGCTCCCGGGCAGTTGTGGATGCTCCCCGCGGCGCTGGGGTCCTATCAACTCGCTCCGCAATCGGCCACCGCCCTGCTCCGAACCTATCTGCCCGCCGACACGAACGAGTTCGCGCGAAGGCTGGAAGAGCGAGGGATTGGCCGCGCGGAGCTGTCGAAGCTGATTTACTCGTGAAGGTGAAGCGCGAAAAACTCGTGCGCTGCGCTGTCTTGCTTGCCGGCGGACGCGGCACGCGGTTCTGGCCGCGTAGCCGCCGCCGGACGCCCAAGCAGCTGCTGAATATCGTCGGCGACAAGACCATGTTGCGGATGACCCTGGACCGGCTCGTGCCGGTGTTTGGCGCGCGCAATGTCTGGGCGGTTACCAGCGACCAGCAAGCGGCGGCGGTGCGGCGCGAGCTCCCGGGCGTTCCCGCTTCCCACATTCTCGCCGAGCCGATCGGACGCAATACGGCGGCGGCCGTTGGCCTGGCGGCGATTCACCTTGAGCGCGAACACGGCGATGCCCTGATGGCCGTTGTTCCTTCCGACAGCTACGTGGCCGACCCGGGGAGCTACCGCACCGCGATTCGAGCGGCGCTTCGCGTGGCGACCGTGCCCGGCCATCTGGTGATACTCGGGATTCCGCCTACGCGGCCGGAAACCGGATACGGCTACGTCGAGGCGGGCGAATCCCTCGCCTTCCCAAGCGGCCTGGAAGCCTATGCGGTGAAACGGTTCACGGAAAAACCGGACCTCGAGACCGCCCGGCAATACTTGGAAAGCGGCAAATATTTGTGGAACGCCGGCATGTTTTTCTGGCGCGTGTCGACGTTTTTGGAAAACCTCGAACGCTTCCTGCCAGCAACGCGACAGGCGCTCGGCCGGCTCAGCAACTCGATTCGAACGAGAGGATATATAGCGGCCGTCCGAAGGATCTATCCCAGGCTCCAGAACATTTCCGTCGACTACGCGGTGATGGAGCCGGCCGCCGGGTTTGCCCGCCAGGATCAAGAGGGTCCCCGCGTCGTGGTCATCCCGGCGAACGTCGGCTGGAGCGACATTGGCTCGTGGGCGGCCGTTTATGAACTGCTGGCGCCCCAGCCGGGAGCAAATGTCTCGAAGGGACGCTCGTACACCATCGATGCTGAGGGCAATTATTTCTGGGCGCCCAAGAAATTCGTCGCCGCCATCGGGGTAAGCGACCTCGTGTGCGTCGAAACCAATGACGCCCTGCTCGTCTGCCGGCGCGATCGGTCGCAAGACGTGGGCACGATTGTGAAGTGGCTCGAAAAACAGAAATCGAATCGCTTGCTGTAAGCCCCTGGGGCAGCTGTGGCTTGCGGCAATTCGAAATCTGAGACACTCGACATTTTCAGCAGCAAATCGGGACGGAAACGCATCCGAAATTTGTGCGTGTTAACAGGCCGGCGTTCGAATAAAATTGGTCTCTCCCCGGCCGTATCACTCAAGTGTCTGTCTCGGTTTGGCGATTCAATCTTTTTCGCACGCGGTAAGGGCTGACCGCGCAAGGAGCGGAACCGTAATGTTGGGGGATCAATTCAGTTCTGCCCAGCTGAGGAGCGCGCTGCCTCGGTTGATCCCTGCTGTGGCCGTTCTGACCATGTTCGCCTCCCTAGCTCGCGCGGATTCCGCGGCGTTCGACCTGGTCGGCCCACGCGTCCAGATGCGTGTCACGCGCGCGGGGAAAACCATGCCGATTGCGAACGTTGCCAATCTCCAAGCCGGGGACCGCCTGTGGATTCATCCCGATTTTCCCGAAACTCAATCCGTTCATTACCTCCTGATCGTTGCCTTCCTGCGGGGTACCACGAACCCGCCGCCGGAGAGTTGGTTCATCAAGGCGGATAGCTGGAGCAAACGGGTGCGCGAGGAAGGCATCGTTCTCGCCGTGCCGGAGGGCGCGCAGCAGGCCCTGCTGTTCCTCGCGCCCGAAACGGGCGGAGATTTCAGCACCTTGCGCTCGGCGGTGAGCGCCCGGCCCGGTGTGTTCGTGCGCGCCTCGCAGGATCTTGACCAGGCCAGCCTCGACCGCGAGCGCCTGGACAAGTATCTGAGCGAAGTCCAGCGAACCTCGGACGCAAATCCCGAAGCGCTCAAGCAGCGCTCTCAAGCGCTCGCGCGCACGCTCGAGATCAAGCTCGATCAGCAATGTTTCGACAAGCCCGCCGAACAGCAGGCCTCTTGCCTCACGCAACACACCGATCAGCTCGTGCTTGACGACGGTCACACGCAGTCGATGGTGGCCGCCCTGACCTCGGGCCCGTCGGCGGACCTGATTGGGGCGGTCAGCGCAACACCGGTAATGTCGGGAGTGGCATTCAGCCCCTATGTAGGAGCGGTCGTCGACCTGGCAAAGCTGATGGGCAATCTGCATACGGCCGAATATCAGTACATTCCCGCCCTGGCGCTTCCCGAGGCAGAGGAATTGAGGCTACGCCTGAACAGCCCGCCGTCATTCAAGAACCCGAAATCGGTGCTGGTGATCGGGTTACCGGCCATCGAGGCCGCCCAACTCCCGCCGCTTCGCGCCGTGAACCTCAGTCAGGTGTTCTGCCTCGAGAAATCGCCGCTGGTGCTCCCGGTCGAGGGCGCGCCGCTGGTCTATGCGACCAGCATGGGCCATGACTTTGTGCTTCGCGTGCCCGAAAAACCAGACAAAACGGTCGATCTCCCGGCGACTCCCGACCCTGCGCTGGGCGGATTCGTCGTCGATACGCGTGCGCTTCCCCGAGACGCCATCACCTCACAAGTGAAGGGAACGCTTCACGGCTATTGGGGCTTTCACGCCTTTGACGGGCCGAGCTTCAATCTGCGCGGAGCGCATGGGTCGAACTGGTCCTTGGCCGCGGCCGAGCAGAGCGCCCTCGTGGTGGGACGCGAGGATACCTTGCACCTGAACTCGGAATGCGCCGTTTGCGTGGACAACGTAACGGCACGCGATGCCCAGGGACACGAGCTCAAGATCACGTGGAAGGAGGTCAATGCGGATGAGCTTGAGGTCCATGTTCCGCTGAAAGGCGAGAGCGCCGGCCTGGTCACCATCGCCGTGAAGCAGGCGGGTACGGAGAAGCCCGACGATCTTTCCTTGCTGGCCTACGCCGAGGCCGCCCGTCTTGACGGCTTCACGTTCAACCAAGGCGACACGCAAGCGATGCTGGTCGGAACGCGGCTAGACGAGGTAAAGAGTCTCAAGCTAAATGGGATCGATTTCGCTCCCGGGAAGCTCGCCCGCGAAGAGCAGAAGGACGAGCTGCCGCTGCTCGCCTCGACGATTCCGGCGAGCACCCTGACCGCCGATCAAACCCTGATCGCCCATGTCGCTCTAAAGGATGGGCGGGTGCTCGATTTGCAGACCACGGTCGAACCGCCGCGTCCCAAGCTCACGCTGATCGGCAAAAGCATCCAGCCCGGACCCACTCCGTCGGCCATTCATTTCGCCAGCCAAGATCAGCTCCCGGACACCGCCCAGCTCTCCTTCTTTTTGAAATCGGAGATACCTGAAAGCTTTCCTCGGGGCGAGAAAATCGAGGTTTCGACCGAAGACGACTCCTTCCACGTGGAACTAAGTATTGCGGACGGATCACTGGTGCTGCAGGATGCGCAGACGGTAATGGCCGTGCTCGATCCGGCCAAGAGCTTCGGGCCTTCGGCTTTCGGCGCCCTCCGCTTCCGCCCCGTCAGCGCAGAGGGAATCAAAGGCCGATGGCAGCCGCTTGTGCGGCTCGTGCGGATTCCGACCCTCAAGGAGGTCCGCTGTCCCGACGCTCCGGACCAGCCGTGCCGGCTGAGCGGCACCAATCTTTTTCTTATCGACTCGGTCGCTTCCGACGCGCAGTTCACCCACAACATTCCCGTTCCACTCGGGTTCGCCGAGGCGACCTTGACGGTGCCGCGGCCCAACGGAACGCTGCTCTACCTGAAGTTGCGCGACGATCCAACAACCGTGAATACCGCCGTACTGCCGGTGCTGCCCGACTAAAGTGCCCGTCTCGGGCCCGGACGGAGTTCTAAACAGGGGTCACCTCTCTGCCGCGAAAATAGCTTCTGGCTTCAGGGCGGAAGAGAAAATATGCAATCCCGAGGAAAATCAGGCTGTGAACGATTCCTTGCCGCAAGGAATCGAAAAAGCTGATTCCCACATGCAAGCCGACCCAGGCTAACGCCAGCCAACGCGCCCAGTTTCTGCCGCGCAGCAGAAAGATCCCAGAAATCATCCCGACAAGCCGGACAAGGAAAACCCAGACATTTTCATGCTGAAACAGCTGGGACGGTTTCAACTCCTGAAGGTGGAAGGCTAGGTTGATCAGACTGAGCGCCACTAGCAGGCAGCCGATAATCATTACCATGACGGGACGTTTGCTCATAGAGCCTCGCGAGCGATCACTTCCGACCGACACTGCGGCGAACTCACTCAGCCACCCGTCCGATGAGCCACATGTGTCCGAACGGATCTACCACCGCTCCTTGCCACATGCGCCGAATGGGACAGGGGCCAGCCATCGCATAGGTATGCTCCTCGACCGGGCCGGCCAGGACTGCCCCGGCGGCCAACGCTTCGCCTTGCACGGCTTCCGGATCATCCACAAAAAGCTCTATTCTCACGGTCGTGAACTGCGCGGCGGCGGGGCTTCTGGTTCCGTATGCTGGATCTTCGGTTGCGAGGAAAAACCGGGCGCCGCCAACCGCAAGGCCGCACACAACATGCCCGCCGCCCTCGAGATGCCAGAGAACAGTCGCTCGGAATGCGGCTTTGTAGAATTCGATCGCGGCGGCCCCATCGCTCACGGCTAGCATGGGACAGATTTGAGGAGTCGGCACTACGACCTCTGACACCCGAGCGCCCCACCGATCGGGGCTCAGGTCCCTCGCGTGACGCGAGAACAGCCAATGGTGACCCTCGAGGTCCTCGGCAGCATACTGCAGTTCGCCGTATTCCGTCTCGTGCAGATCTTCAAGAAGGGCGACTCCGCCGGACTTGGCTCGCTCGAAATGTGCCTGGATGTCTTCGATGAATATGGTCAAGCTCTGCGTGCCAAAACCGAGCTCTCTCGGGGTCGCTTCTCCATCTCGAGACCGCCTTAGCATGATCCAGGCGTTGCCGGCTCTCATTTGCGCTCCGCTCGGTGGGTCACCGTATCGGTAATGCTCGACAAAACCGAAGGCCTGGTTCAGCCAAGCGATGGCTTTTTCGAGATCTCGATAGAGGATGTGGGCGAGCAACGTATCGGTCGGTACGGAACGGTTTGAAATCACCCCCGTGGTCCACCTCTCTCAGATTTGAACTGCCCGCGCTCAGGCGACCTAGGGTAGCGAACCGGGTGAAGACTTGTATTGTAGAAAAGCGTCACGGGGCCAGAATCGGAACATGGTTATTCCGTTCCGGTGAGTGAGGCTTGTAGCCTGTCGGCGTGATGTCCGCCAAATCCTGAAAATCATGAATGAGATGTGCTTGATCGCTATAGCCGTGTTCGGCTGCCAGAGCGCACCATTCGAGTCGAGCCGAGCGGCGCACTGAGCGCAACACCCCCTGGAGTCGCTGAACACGGGCAAACCGCTTGGGAGTGATCCCCACGCAAGAGGAAAATCGGCGCGTGAATGTCCTGGGCAGGAGACCCAGACGCAAGGCGATCTGCCTGACCGGCACGCCCGCCCGCAGTGCGCCAATCGCGCACCCGATCGCTCGATCGAACCGCGGCGCGAGGTGCTCGCGAAGGACCTGTTCAAAGACCAGGAATTTCAATGCGGGTGTGGACGCATCGAGGAGCCTTTCTCGCAGCGACCTTCCGTCGTGACCCCAGAGGTCCAGGAGCTCTATCACCTGGTTCGAAACCTCGGACATGGGCAGGGGAAAAAAGTGCCCGGCTCCGCCGCTGTGGAACTCAACGGCGACCAGCCAGCGCTGCTCTCCTGTATCGATCACCACAGACTTCGCGTGAGGGCCCGCCAGCACCGCGCCCGAATGGCGCTCGATCGCTAGGGTGCGCGCTGCGCCGTAGGTCCGGAACTCGTCCTCGCCGAGGTTCACCATCAGATGAGCTTGGCCGTTCGGGATGATTCGTTCTAGCGCGAAGGGAAAGTTCGTCTCCTGATAGTGGAACGACTTGACAAATGCCGCCAGGGAGGGTGAACGCGGTCTGGCGGCGAGGACCTTCACGGCGGAAGCATAGCACGGTCTGGCCACTACCCTTGGCCCGGCAACCTCGGGCCGCCCCCCTCCGATCACCGCCGCAAAGCACGGTTGCCCCTGAGCTTCTCCGGGGAAAGGGCATCGCTTATACTGCGGGCCATGAGCTCGATCCGATTTGGCACGGACGGCTGGCGCGGCATAATCGCCGAGGATTTCACGAACGAAAACGTACGCAAGGTGGCCTGCGCGATTGCTCGCTACGTGATTCGCGCCCAGCGGCCCGAACGCGGAGTGGTGGTCGGATACGACACACGGTTCGCCTCCGAGCGTTTCGCGCGCGTGGCAGCCGAGACGGTGTCGGCAACGGGCACGCCCGTCGAGCTCGCGACGGAGGCCTGTCCCACGCCCGCCGTTTCCCTTCTCGTCCGATTGCGCGGCGCCGCGGCCGGAATCCAGATAAGCGCGAGCCATAATCCCTACCGATGGAACGGGGTGAAACTGAAAGCGAGCTACGGCAGTTCCGCTTCGCCGGCCATGGTTGCCGCGGTGGAAGAGGAGATTGCCACGGTGCTGCGCGAGGGCGTTCCGCCGCTGCCGCCGCGCCGGGACCTGCTCCATTCGCTCGATGTGCGCGCTCCCTACCTGCAAACCCTGAACGGGCTGGTCGACTGGGACCGCCTGCGCGCTTCGAAGCTGCGCTTCCTGGTCGATCCCATGCACGGGGCCGCCCGCGGGCTCTTGCGCGAGCTGTTTCGCCAGAACGGAATGGAATGCGAAGAAATTCGGGGAACGCGCGATCCGCTGTTTGGCGGCGTGCATCCGGAGCCGATCGAACCGCACGTCGAGGCGTTGCGAGTCGGCTTGCGCGGGGGCAAATTCGATGCGGGATTTGCATTGGACGGAGACGGCGATCGGATCGGGGCCATGGATCGGGACGGCACGTTCGTCACCCCGCACCAGATTTTTGCGATTCTGTTCTGGCATCTGGCGGGAACGAGAAATTTGAGCGGCGACGTGGCCAAGACGTTCTCCACCACGAAGATGATCGACAAAATCGCCGCGAAGTTCGGGCGCAAAGTTTTCGAGACCCCCATCGGATTTAAATACATCTCGGAGTCGATGCTCGAGGGCGACATTCTGCTCGGCGGCGAGGAGAGCGGAGGACTCGGAACGAAACTATATCTGCCCGAGCGGGACGCCACGGTCACGGCACTGCTGCTCGCAGAAGTCATGGCTTGGCACGGCAAGCGGCTGGGCGAACTGGTGGAACTGTTGCACCGCGAATTCGGCGAGCACCATTACGGTCGCGTCGACCTTGCACTCAAGGCGGGGCAGAAGGAGCGCGCCATCGAGTACTTCTCGAACGGCGAATTGAACCGCGTGCTCGACTGGCCGGTCGTCGGGCGCGAGAATGTGGACGGCGTGAAGGTCTATCTTGGCGAGATTGGCTGGGTCCTGGTGCGGGCCTCGGGCACCGAGCGCATGCTGCGCGTGTATGCAGAGACAATTCGGCCTGATACCACCGAGCGGATTTTGCACGCCGTGGTGAAAACCGTCCGCGAATTCTGATATAGCTATGGTCCCGATCTTAGGGCAGGCGGGCATGAAGCGGAGACTCTACACACTGGATGTTTTTACCACCAAAGCATACACGGGCAATCCGCTTGCGGTCGTGACCGACGGCGACGGTCTCTCCGCAGCGCAAATGCAGGCGATTGCGCGCGAGATGAATCTCTCCGAGACGGTGTTCGTGCAAAAGCCCACCGACAATCGCGCGCTGGCGCGGCTACGCATATTCACAACCCTGAGCGAGTTGCCCCTGGCCGGCCATCCCGTGATCGGCACATGGTTCCTGCTGGCCGAACTGGGCGTCGTGCCGGCGTCGTCGGAAGGGCGCGTGCACGTCCTGCAGCAGGTCGGCGCAGGAATCTTGCCCGTTGAATTTACCTTCCGCGACGGGCATCCCGCCCTTGTCACTATGACCCAAAAACCCGCGCGCTTCGCGGCGGCGAAGATGGACCGCGCCAAGCTGGCCGAAGCGCTGGGCCTCAAAGTCACCGATTTTCACCCGACGCTGCCGGTCGAACGGGTATCCACGGGGATTTTCAATCTCCTGGTCCCCCTGAAGGAGCGCGCGAGGCTGAGGCGCATCCGCATGAATATGCGGGCGCTCGCCGAATTGCTCTCGACCAGCGCGTCGGTGGCCTACTGCTTCGCGCTCGGCGCGAAGGGGCAGGCCTTTGCGCGCGGGATGCTGCCGTGGGGAATCATCGAGGACCCGGCGACCGGTTCGGCCGGCGGATCGCTCGGCGCTTACCTGGTTCGCCACGAGCAGCTTCGCGCGGGCGAGACCCTCACGATTCGGCAGGGAGTCGAAATGGGACGGCCCAGCGAGATTCGCGTCGAGGTGACGGCCAATCGTGCGCAGCTCGTGCCCAAAGTTAGCGGCTCGGCCGTCCGCATTCTCGAAGCTCACATCGAGGCGTGACCTCGGGATCCTCGAGGCTCCCCTTCAGGCCGCCTCCAGCTTCTTGAGCGCGGCGTCAAGGATTCCGTTCAGAAACGCAGGCGCTTCCTCGGAGGAAAACCTCTTGGCGAGTTCGAGCGCTTCGTCGATCACCACCTTCGGGGGAGCGGTCCGGGAGCGGAACTCGTAAATGGCCAGGCGCAGGATGTTGCGGTCGATGGTGGCCAGCCGGTCGATGCGCCAGTTCTCGGAAACAACAGTCACCAGGGCGTCGGTCTCCCCGGCCTGCGAAACGGCCCCTTCGAAAAGCTGGCCTGCGAATTTGCGCGTTCGGTCGGCCGCGCGGGCGCTCTTCCAAAACGTGCGTTCGACGCGCGCAGGATCCTGGCGCGTCATATCCCATTCAAAGAGCATCTGCAGGGCAAATTCGCGCGCTTTGTGGCGCAGAGTCATGCGCGTTGGCGGCTCGCTAGGTGCGGGTAGGACGGCTGCCACGAGTTCTGGCGCGCGCGCCGGCAGGGGGTCGATCGAGCCGGCGAGCGAGCTGGGCCAGCTCGACGGCGGCCAGGCCGGCCTCGTAGCCCTTGTTGCCGTGCTTCAGACCGGCGCGGTCGATGGCCTGCTCGAGCGTATCGCACGTCAACACACAGAAGACCATCGGCACGCCTGTGTCGAGCTGTGCGAGCTGAATTCCGCGGGCACTCTCGGAGGCAACGTGATCGTAGTGCGACGTTTCTCCGCGGAGGATGCAGCCGATGCAGATGATCGAATCGCAGCGCCCCGTTCGGGCGAGTTTCTTTGCGGCAAGGCCAATCTCAAACGAACCCGGCACACGCACAATCTCAATTTTATCCTCCGCGGCGCCGACGCGCTCGAGCGCGTCCAGAGCGCCCGCCAGCAGACGATCCGTGACGAAGCTATTGAAGCGGCTGACTACGATCCCGAAGCGAAGGCCGTCGGCCCTGAGGCCTCCCGTGCTTTCTTCTGGTCTCCGGCCGGGCATTCAGCGTCCTTGAAACTTCGCGGGCCGCTTCTCAAGGAAGGCCCGCGTTCCCTCGCGCATGTCCTCGGTCGAGCAACAAAGACCAAAGAGCGTCGCTTCGAGAAACAGTCCCTCCTCCTGCGGCACCTCCATGCCGTGCTCGATCGCCTCCATCGCGTACTTCACCGCGAGCGGCGCGTTTCGGATGATCTGGCGCGCGATCGATTCGGCGGCGGGCAGGAGTTCGGCGGGCTCCGTGACACGGTTGACGAGCCCCATGCGCAGCGCTTCCTCGGCGCCGATCATCTCGCCGGTCAAAATCAGCTCGTGCGCGACGCCCTTCCCGCACAGGCGCGCGAGCCGTTGCGTTCCGCCATACCCGGGAAGAATGCCCAGCTTGACCTCGGGCTGGCCGAGCTTCGCGTTCCGGCTGGCCAGGCGCATCGTGCAGGCCAAGGCCATCTCGCATCCCCCGCCCAGGGCAAAGCCATTGATCGCGGCAATCGACGGCTTGCCCAAGGTTTCCAGGCGATGAATGATTTCCTGGCCGTAGAGCGAGAATTCCTTGCCGTCGACGGGCGTGCGTTCGGCGAGCTCGTTGATATCGGCGCCTGCGATAAAGGCTTTATCGCCCGAGCCGGTCAGAATCAGAACGCGGACGGAATCATCGCCGCGGGCGGCGTTTAGGGCATCGCCCAGTTCCTCCATCGTCCGACGATTCAACGCATTCAGCACCTTCGGACGATGAAAGGTGATGCGCGCGATGTGATCTTGAACGTCGTAGAGGAGATTATCGTAACCCATCGGCACCCTTACCCGCCTTTTGGTGAATGAAACGCCCCCGTGACACCCGGCGCCACAGCAAGCATCAGGTCACTTCGACCGGCTTGGGTTTCGCCGGATCGGCGTAATCGTAAAACCCGCGCCCCGCCTTGCGTCCGTGCCAGCCCGCCAGCACCATGCGCTTGAGCAGAGGCGGGGGCGCAAAACGCTTCTCCTTGAATTCATCGAACATGATATTCGCGATGTAGTAGGTCGTGTCCAAACCGACAAAATCCAGCAGCGTGAGCGGGCCCATCGGATATCCGCAGCCGAGCTTCATCGAGTTGTCGATGTCCTCGATCGACGCGACGCCCTCTTCCAGAGCGCGGACGGCGTCGAGAATGTAGGGCACGAGCAGCCGGTTCACAATAAAGCCGGTACGATCGGTCGTGCGCACCGCGGTCTTCCCCAGCCTGGCCGCAAACACGAGGGCCTCGTCGAAGACCTTCGGATCGGTCGAGATCGTACGAATCACCTCGACCAGCTTCATCACCGGCACCGGATTGAAAAAGTGCAAGCCGAGGAAACGGTCCGCACGTCGCGTGAAGGCAGCCATCTCGGTGATGGATAGCGATGAAGTGTTGCTCGCGAAAATCGCGGTCTTTGGACAAAGCGTGTCGAGCGAGGACCACAGCTCGCGCTTGGCAGGCAGCTGTTCGATGATGGCTTCGATAATTAGGCCACAGTCTTTCAGCTCTTCGATGTTCGTTGTACCGCGCAAGCGACCTCTCACCCGATCGCGCTCTGGGGCGCCCAAAGCGCCCTTATCGACCAGGCGGCTGAGATTTTTCTCGATGGACCGGAGGCCCTTGTCGACGAGCTCGGCCGAGACTTCTCGCACGACAACCGGATAGCCGGCCTGTGCGGCGACTTGCGCGATTCCCGAGCCCATGAGCCCGCAACCGACGACTCCCACCTTCTCAATCGCCATTCAAACCTCTCCGAGCGTGTCTTCTTGCGTGTAGTAAGGGTACGGGAAAAAGAGATTTCCTGCCAGCACCTCAACCGCGCCCAGCACACTCGAGGGCATTCCGGATCGCTCCCCAGCTTCCGCCGCGCCGGGGCCAGACGCGAGAGCGGCTGCGCCTGCGCACAGGTCAGTCATATTTGGTTTCAGTACATGAGCCTGTCGGCCGGGTAGTTGGAACTCTCTGCCAGCCAGTTCCTTCGCCTCCGCAGCGCGTGCGGAGAGCTCCGGGCATTCGATTCCGATCGGGTAGATGGACCTGGAGCGTCTTATTCTCGTACTCGGCAATGCGTGGGGAGCGCACCTTCTGTGAAGGCCATCTATTATTCTCTTTTGAGCCGCCTCAGGCTTGGTCCGGTCTTGACCGCTCTGCGCTCTGGCGAGTTCAGGGCAGAGAGGTCCGGGCGGCCGAAATTTTTTTGGATTCAGGAGGCCACGGATTCGACAATCATGGCGATGCCCTGCCCGCCCCCGATGCAGGCGCTGGCGATGCCGTACCGTGCGTTCCGGCGCCGCAGTTCCAGTAAGAGGGTGAGCACGAGGCGCGCGCCGGTTGCGCCGAGCGGATGGCCGAGTGCGATCGCGCCGCCGTTGACGTTGGTCTTCTCGCGATTGAGGCCGAGCAGCTTTTCGACGGCCAGATACTGCGCCGCAAAAGCCTCGTTTACCTCGACGAGATCGATTTGCTCGAGTCTTAGATTCGCCAGCGCCAGGGCCCTCTTGATGGCGGGCACCGGGCCCACGCCCATGATGCGGGGAGAAACGCCCACGGCAGCCCAGGACACGATGCGACCGAGAGGCTTCCAACCTCTCTCTTTGGCCATTTTCGCGTGCGTCAGAACGACCGCCGCGGCGCCGTCCACGATGCCACTGGCGTTCCCCGCCGTAACAATTCCGTCCTTGCGAAATGCCGGCGGAAGCGAGGAGAGAGCCTCGAGCGTGGTGTCTGGACGGCGATGATCGTCTTCGGTGACGGTCACCGTTTTCTTGCCCATCCTCACCTCGACAGGAACGATTTCTTCTTTCATCCGGCAGGCACGAAAGGCCGCTTCGGCAGCTTGCTGGCTGCGCAGGGCATATTCGTCACAGGCTTGGCGCGTAATGCCCTGCTCGGCAGCCAGGTTTTCCGCCGTTTCCGACATGCTGAACCCGCAATAGCTGTCAAAGAGGCCCGAAGCCAGCGAATCCTCAAGCTTTCCCTCGCCAAGACGGAAGCCCGACCGCGCGCCCCGAACGACGTGCGGCGCCTGCGACATGTTTTCCATTCCCCCCGCCAGGATCACCTTCGCTTCGCCCAGCAAGATGCGTTGCGCGGCTTGGCTGACCGCCTCGATCCCGGACCCGCACAGGCGGTTGACGGTCACCGCCGGGGTCTCCTCAGGCAGTCCGCTGATTAGCCCGACGTGGCGCGCGCCATAGAGAGCGTCGGCGCTTGTTTGCATCACGTTGCCAAAGACCACGTGGTCGAATTCCGACGGCTCGGCTCCCGAGCGGCGAATCGCTTCGCGAGCGGCTCGAGAACCGAGGTCGATCGCCGTTGTGTTCACAAACGCGCCCAGGTAGCGCGCCATCGGCGTCCGGGCCCCAGAGAGAATAACCACGTCGTTTACAAACATGAGATCGCCTCTTTCAGGGTGTGGCCAGTGCCACAAGCGCATTCCCGCCGCGTCGGCGCGCCTCGTCGAGCCCCGCTTCGGCGCGATTCATCCATTCCGTGACGCGATCCTCGGTCTGGTCGGCCGGGCGGGATGTCGATTCGGCGGTGACGACGCTTACGGCCAGGTCCGCCGAGGCCCAGGACGGCCGAACACTTGCGGCGACGCGGCGAAGCTTCTCCGCCAGTTCCTGGGCATTTTCAAGTGAGGTGCCGGGAAGAACGAAAGCGAGAGACCAGGCCGTGTACTTCACAATGATATCAGTCTGCCGGACGGAAGGTGAAACGGCTCGCGTCAGCTGTTCGACGTACTGGTCGACGGCGGCGTCCCCGTGCTGACGGAGAATCTCGCTCCCGCGGTCGACGTGCAAAATGATCAACGAGAGCGGCGTCCCCTGCGTGCGCGCCCGATTCGACTCGGCGAGCAGGCAATCAATATAAGCACCACGGCCCAAAACGCCCGTCTTCTCATCGGCAACGGCAAGAGAACGCACCAGGGAACGCAAGCGCATGTGGTTCACCGACATCAAGAGCTGATCTCCGACCGCTTGCAGGAAGAAGCTTTCGTTGGCCTTCCATTTCCGCACGTTGGCATCGGCAATCACCAGCACCCCGGAAGTTGATTGCCCCTCCTTGTCGGTGAGGACGACGCCGAGAGCGCTCTTAATTCCCAAGTCTTTCAGGGCGGGTAGAGTCGACGGGTTCAATTCGACTCCGCCCAGCTCATCCGGGGTGGCCTTGGAAATGAATCCGGCAATGGCTGCCATTTCGCCCGCGCTTGCCGCACGCATTTTTGGCGAGGCGTACTCTGCCGTTGTGTGGTTGCCATCCTTTAGCGAACCAACGATGGCCATGCAGCGTACGACTTCCAGACGCTTGCCGATCTCCGCTGCGGTTGTCGAAAGCACTTCGCGCGGAGTCGCTTGGCGGTACATCAGCCGGTTGATTTCAGCGATGGCCGCTAAGTCGCTGTTCGTCTCAGCGGCGGAGGGGACGGGCGTGGGGACAATGTCGATCGCCGGAGCGGGCATGACATCGACGGCCAGCGGGGCCGGGCTGGGCGTTGGTGAACCAGCCGGCACGGCGGGCACCCCCTTGGGCCACCAGTTGGCACGTTCATAGAGCGTGCGAAGCCTTTCGTTCCTCGCTTCCTCACCCGGGAAAAGCTCGGCGATGCGCTCGAGGCGCTCGATGGCTTTGGGTTGCAGCGAATACTGCAGAAAAATCTCGACCTGCACCATCAGGTCTTCCAGCGCTTGTTGCGCGCGCTGCGCCTCGGAAACCGGGGCCCGCGCGCCATTGTCGGAACCCGCGCCGGAGAACGACCCGGTTCCCGTCGGCGTGCTTGCGGCCTTCGCCGCGCGCGCGTGGATATTTTCCAGGAACGCACGGTCCGCTTTGCCTTCCAGCAGCGCGATGCGTTCGTGGTTGCGGTAATCGTAAGGATCGATGTCGACCAGGCGATCGAGAATCTCACAGGCTTCGGGAATCCGGCCGGCGCCGAGATAAAGATCGAACAAACGCATCAGGGCCTCAAAATACTTCGTCTCGCGATTGAGCTCCTCATACGTCTTTGCCACGGCCTCGGCCAGGGCCAGCGAATCGGGATGGGCAGCGGCCATGCGGTCGAGCTGCGCGCAAAGCTCGAGCTCTTTGCGCGTGCTCTTCATCCATTCTTTTGCCTTGGCCAGAGTCGACACGGCCTTCTCGCCTTCTCCGGCCTCAATATACGCTCCAGCCAGTTCGAAAAGCTTGGCGAAGCTGTCGGGCTGCTGCTTGTAGTAGGCCTCCAGGACCTCGCGGGCCCGGTCAAGCCGGCCAGTCTGCAAAAGAGCCTCGCCGAACGTGGCTAGGAAGGCAGTGTCCTTCTCGTTGGGAGAAAACGGTTCGAGCAATCTGACCGTCGCTTCCGCGTTTCCGCTACGTAGCTGAGTCTCTGCATAGAGCAGGGCAGCGGTGCGATCGAGGGGAGAAAGCTCGTGGGCACGGCGGAAATATTCGGCCGCCGCATCGAGCGCGCCGCTGGCCAGAATCAGCTGGCCGGCGCGAATATAGCTGCGGGTCGCCAGATCGACATGTCCGAGCTTGGAGGCAAAGTCGGCCAAGACCACATGAGGCGCGGGATTCTCGGGATCGAGCAGCGCGACGCTCTCGTAGCAGGCGAGCGCCTCGACCTCGCGCTGCTGCTCCTGAAAGAGGCCAGCGGCCGAGTTGAACTGCTCGATCGCCTCCCCAAGGCGGTTCTGCTTCTGCAGCAGCATCGCGTAGCGCATGAGACGGTCCGGAGGCTGGCTGGACTGCCGCAGAAAACGAGTGAAAATGGCAGCGGCTTTGAGGGCATCGCCCGACTCGACGAGCCTATCGAATTGCAATCCGTAATACTGCGCTGCCTTATGGGGTTCACTCAGGCGGGTGTACAGATCGGCCAGCGCCTGGACAGCCTCCTGGTGTGAAGGGCTTTCGTCGAGGACGGCCTGATATTCACCGATCGCTTCGCGGAGCTTGTTCTTTTCAAGGCTGCGCCGGGCGCGTTCGAGATGTTTGGCGACGTCCGAAGCCATAAGCGTTCCGCGTCCCCTCGGGCGTGGCAGGGCCTCAGGCGCATGCCCGGGAGGCAGGGATCCGTGGGTCGGGGCAGCGCGGTCGTACCGGCGCGCGGGGACCATGACACTATACAACGCGCGAGACGGGCAGGCCCTGAGGGAATTCGCCGCTAGCGCGAAAGACTAAACCGCGAGCAAAAAGGTTTACACCCCGCGCCCGGCAGGCGCGCCGTCCCCCTGACCGGTAGGTCCATGAGGCCAGCCGACATGCCAGGGGGAGCAGAGCGTAAGATCAAGATGCCGCCCCGGAATTTGAAATCTGGCGCGGCATGCCGGAGACCCTCTCGCGCATTGAATGCAGAGACATCCCGCTGCGCAGCAGAGCCGCAAATCCCAGGAAAATGAAGGGCAGGGTCAGCAGGAACCAAGCAAAAAATGAAAACCCGGCTGCTGTGCTTTTCTCTATACCGAAGATGCTGACACCAAGAACGCAGAAGAACTGGTAGGAGCCCACATTCGCCGGAGCGTTCGGCAAAGACACGCCCAGATTGATGACCAGCAACACGACGACCGAATCCATGAAGGAAAGCCCGAGCGGGTAGGACCTCATTAGGGCCCACAGGGCCAGGACCTGGCAAGCGGGCATGGCGATCGATACGAGAACGGCGGGATAGAAGCTCGGCGCGGTACCCATGGCATGCAGGGCGGTTAGCGCCTGCATCATTTTGCCGGGCAGGTGGTGCCGCGCGGTCCCGAGTTCCTGGTTCTTCCCCAGCCTGAATTCCAGATAGAGAATCAAGACCACCAGGATCGTGACCAGGCCCAGCGTGACGATCCCCAAAATGTCGGCAGCGCGCTTGAAGCTGTGCGGAAGTTGCGCACCGCCCTTCTCGGGAAGGAACAGGGAAACCACGCCCAGCGATGCCGTGGCGATCACCAGATCGATCAGCCGTTCGACACCGACCGAACCCAGGACGCGACCGAGCGTGATGTCGTCGGAGGTTGAAATCAAATAGCTGCGAAGAAATTCTCCCGGCCGCAGAGGGAAGACAAGATTCGCAAACAGGCCGGCGAAGACCGCCCGGATCGATCGGGTTAGCCGCACCTTGGCAAAGGGCGCCAGAAGGAATTTCCAGCGAACGGCCTGGATTCCGTAACTGAGCACGTCAAAGGCCATGCCCAGCCATACCCACCGCCAGTCGACATCGGCCATCTGCCGAATTGATTTCACGACGTGGAAGTCGCGCAGAACCCAAACCAGACACACTACGGCCAAGCCGTAGCCCAGAATGAGAGGAAGCTTCGACTTGGTTCGCGCTCCGTTGTTGAAAAGACTGATCAATCCTCTGAACCCAATCGACGTGTGGAACCAAACGGGCGAGAGTTCCGGATTCCGCGCAGAGGCCGTAGCTGGGCTGCGACCTCGACTTGCAGCCCGAAGCCGCTCCGAGCCTCCGCGCCGCGGATTCGCGCCTGACCGGGTCGGCGGTCCCTGAACCCGGTAAAGCCTACGATAACACCCTCCGACTGGCAATCTGACTTTCGCTTTTATCCCCACAAGTTCTCAGTCAGTTGCGGGGCCGTCCCGGGCGGCCCCGAGCAGGGCGAGGGAACAGAGCCCGCGGCCGGTTTTCGGGCCAGCATGATAAGATCGGTTCTGCAGCACATCCAGCGAATACGAACCTTCATCGCCAAACGCGTTCGATGGCAGTGTGGAGCGAAACAAAGGAGAGCCGAAACGATGGTGGAACCAACCAGAGAAGAACTGATGGCTCGTATCAGCGAACTCGAAAATCAAGCCGGGCGAAGGCGGGGAACGCTCGAGTTCCGCGTAGGTGAAAAAGGGGGCGTAAGTGTGTATGGATTGGGTCGCTTTCCGGTGACGTTGTATTACGAACAGTGGATTCGCCTGCTGGACGCCGCCGAGAACTTGCGCTCTTTCCTCGAACAGAACAAATCCAGACTCAAGCTGAAACCTAAAGAGTAGCCCCCAATTAGATGGATCCGCAGTTCATCCGTAATTTCTGTATCATCGCCCATATCGACCACGGAAAATCCACGCTGGCCGACCGGCTCCTAGAACTGACCGGAGCGCTCAGCCAGCGCGAGATGACGGCGCAGGTGCTCGACTCGATGGACCTTGAGCGCGAGCGCGGCATCACCATCAAGGCCAAGAGCATCCGGCTGCATTACACGGCACGCAACGGCCATGAATACCGGCTGAACCTGATCGACACGCCGGGGCACGTCGATTTTTCCTATGAAGTTTCGCGGGCGCTTTCAGCTTGCGAGGGGGCACTGCTGGTTGTCGACGCAAGCCAGGGTGTCGAGGCGCAGACGGTGGCCAACGCGTTTCTCGCCTCGCGCCACAACCTCGAAATCGTTCCGATCATCAACAAGATCGACCTGCCCGCCGCGCAGCCCGATCGCGCGAGAGAGCAAATCGAAAATGTCCTGGCCATCCCCGCCGACGATGCGCTGCTGATCAGCGCGAAGAGCGGACTCGGCGTAGAGGAAGTGCTGGAGGCCGTCGTGCGGCGTGTTCCGGCGCCCAGGGGCAGGGCCGACGCTCCCCTGCGCGCGCTGATTTTCGATTCCTGGTTCGATTCCTATCGCGGCGCGGTCGTGCTGGTGCGCGTGATGGAGGGACGCATCACGCCGAGAATGAAGATTCGCCTCTGCGCGAGCAACGAGGTCTACGAGGTGGAAGATCTCGGAGTGCTGACCCCCAAGCCGGTGGTGCTGGAGGACTTGGCGGCGGGCGACGTCGGTTTTGTGATCGCCAATATCAAGCGCGTAGCCGATGCGCGCGTGGGCGACACGGTCGTAGAGGCGGAATGTCCTGCGCCGGCCTTACCTGGATTCGAAGCCATCAAGCCCATGGTGTTCGCCGGCCTCTATCCGGTGAACGCCAGCGACTATGAGATGCTGCGCGATGCCCTTGAAAAACTGCGGCTCAACGATGCGGCGTTCTTCTATGAGCCGGAGACCTCCGTAGCTCTCGGATTCGGGTTCCGCTGCGGTTTTCTGGGTCTGCTGCACATGGAAATCGTGCAGGAGCGCCTGGAGCGGGAGTTCAACATCGACTTGATCACCACGGCACCCAGCGTCGAGTATCAGATCACCACGACCACGGGCGAGGTGATGGAGGTCGACAACCCGACGAAATTCCCGGCCCCGACTTCCATCTCGAAAATCGAGGAGCCCATCCTGACCGCGATGATCATCACGTCGGAGGAATCGGTGGGCGGCGTGCTGCAATTGTGCGAAGAGAAGCGCGGCGTGCAGAAGAAATTCGAGTATCTCTCGCCCACGCGCATCATGCTGACCTACGAAATGCCGCTCAACGAAATCGTCCTCGATTTTTACGACCGGCTCAAGAGCGTTTCACGGGGATACGCCTCGCTCGACTATCACCTGTCCGGTTACCGCGCATCCGATCTCGTCAAGCTGGATGTGCTGGTCGGGGGCGAGCCGATCGATGCGCTGACCGTCGTCTGCCACCGCGAGCAGGCCTACGAGCGCGGGCGCGAGCTCGTGGCCCGCCTGCGGAAACTCATTCCGCGCCAAATGTTTGAGGTCCCTCTGCAGGCCGCCATCGGCAGCCGCATCATCGCCCGCGAAACGATCAGCGCCATTCGCAAGAACGTTCTCGCCAAGTGCTACGGGGGAGACATCACGCGCAAACGCAAACTCCTCGAGAAGCAAAAGGAAGGCAAGAAGCGCATGAAGCGCGTCGGCCGCGTCGACATCCCCCAGGAGGCCTTCCTGGCCGTGTTGAAGGTCTCCGGGGGCGGCGAGGAGGAATAGGGCAAGCCGCGTGGACGGCTGCCCGCAGCATCCCTTCAGGAGTCCGTCTTCCTGACGCGACGGACGGTGGCGTCGACTTGGCCGTGAGCCAGGCGAAGGGTGATATCGTCGCCGGCCGCAACCTGGTCGGGCGAGCGCAAAACCTTGCCGGACGGATCGTAGGCGATTGCATAGCCGCGCTCGAGCAACCGATACGGGCTGCGTTCGTGAAGTTGTATGGTCGCCGCTTCGAGCCGGCGCTTCTTTGCAACCAACAGGCGGTCCATGCGCGCAGCCAGGTCCGAGGAGGATTTGGCCCAATGGCGCTCGAGCCTGCCCACTCGCGCAGCAAAGTCAACCCGAGCAAGGCGAAGGCGCAAGGATTCAAAATCGCGGTGCTTGTGCCGGACCAGGCGTTCGAGCCCGGCGCGAAGGGCGTGATCGGACCCTTCGAGGCGGCGCCGCAGAACGGAAGCACGACCGCGCAGGTCAAACGAGGCCATCGCGACGCCGGCCGTCGTTAAACGCTGCCGGGCACTGGTGAGTTTCCGCTGCAGCACAGCGCCGATCGAGCCCGAGAGCTCGTCGACCTGCTGCCTGCGCCGGCGAAGCAGCGCTTCGAGCTGGCGGAATCCGCGGTGCGTTTCGAGGTCGCGCACGCGATGCCGAAGCTCGGAAAACAGGAAGCGCATGCGCTCGACCACGCGCCGCTCGTGTTCGGCAATGTGACGCTCAAACTCCTGGCGCGATCGCACCACGATTTCCGCGGCGGCCGAGGGCGTCGGCGCACGCAGGTCGGCAGCAAAATCGGCAATGGTAAAGTCGGTTTCGTGGCCGATGCCGGTCATCACGGGTATGGCGGAGCCGGCGATGGCGCGGGCCACCGTTTCTTCGTTAAAAGCCCACAAATCCTCGAGAGAGCCTCCTCCGCGGGCCACAATCAGCACGTCGGCAAAATTGACACGATTGAAGTAGCGCAGCGCTTGAACAATCTCGATAGCCGCGCCCTCGCCCTGTACCTTCACCGGATAGATCTGCACGCGCAGGTTCGCGAATCGCCTTTTGAGCACCCGCAGGATATCGCGAATGGCCGCTCCACTCGGCGAGGTCACCACGCCGATGCAGCGCGGCAGGACCGGGAGCGGCCTCTTGCGCGCGGGCTCAAACAACCCCTCGGCCTCTAGTTTCCTCTTGAGCTGCTCGAAGGCAAGCTGCAGCGCGCCGAGGCCGACCGGCTCGATATGCGTGACGTAAATCTGATATTCACCGCGCAACTCATAAATGCTCAAACCTCCGCGGACCGTCACGTGCAGGCCGTCCTCGGGGCGGAATTTGATCCCGCGAAGCTGGTCGCGAAAACAGACGCAGCGGATTTGCGCGCTGGCATCCTTCAGCGTGAAATACAAGTGCCCGGACTGCGCCGCGCGGTAATTCGAGACTTCGCCTTCCACCCATAGGTCCGGGAAATTGCCTTCGAGCAGATCGGAGATCTGTCTGGTCAGTTCGCTGACCCGCCAGACGCGCTTCTGCGGCATCAGGTCGAAGAGCGAAGCCTGGTTGATTTGGGTCATGGCCTCAGCGCCGGAACAGGTTCGCCATCCAGAGAATCAAAGTCACGAGCGCGCTCAACAGAATGCAGGTCACGATCGGGAAATAGAAGCTGCCGTGGCGTCCATGGTAGTAGACGTCACCGGGCAGCCGTCCGAGACGCAGGGGCAGCCTCCCGCCGAAGGTGAACCAGGCGCCAACCGCGGCCAGAACGATTCCAGCGATCAAGAGCAGCTTGCCGATTTCGCGAAACGGCTCCATAGGCGTACAAGTCAATTCTACCGCCAGGACATTCTCGCTCCGAGGGACACCTTCGCCGGCAGCTGCGAACCGCAGGCCGGCCCTGGTCAGACGAGCTCCGAGCCGGCGAAGAAATAGGCGATTTCGAAGGCTGCCGTTTCGGGCGCGTCGGATCCATGCGTGCAGTTGGTTTGAATGCTGGTGCCGAGCTCGCGGCGGATGGTTCCGGGCGCGGCTTTCGCGGGATCGGTCGCTCCCATAGCTTCCCGCCATCTCGCGATCGCGTTCTCCCCTTCGAGAACCATGACCACGGCTTTTCCCGAACTCATGAAGTCCGTTAGGTCCTTGAAAAACGGCCGTTCGTGGTGCACGGCGTAGAATCCTTCCGCCTCCGTTTTGGTAAGTCGCAAGGACTTGAGCGCGACGATTTGAAACCGGGCGGCGTGAATGCGAGCGAGGATGTCGCCGGTCAGCCCCCGCCCCACAGCATCCGGCTTAATGATGGCGAGAGTTCTTTCTAGGGCCAAAGAGATCCTCCGTTGGGAATCAGGTTGTCATCGAACGCGGTAAAGACTTCTTAGGCGCTAACCTTCGATTGCGGCAGACCGGCCATAGCCTCGAGCTTCAGCGCTCTGCCACGTTCCACGGCTTGAGCTGGTCCTGCCTGATCCCGTGGGGAAGCCGACATGCGCAATCATTCGCTCAGCCGTCGCCGCTTGGCCGATTTGCGGGCAGCCGCTTTCTTGGGTGTCGATTTTCCTCTACCCGCGAGCTTCTTCGGGCCGAGCACGCTTCCGATGGTCTCGCCGATTTCCGCCGGGCTCTCGACCGTGTGAATCCCGGCGGCGCGCATGGCTTTGTACTTATCGGCCGCGGTACCCTGCCCCCCGCTGATGATCGCACCGGCATGCCCCATGCGGCGACCCGGAGGCGCTGTTTGTCCGGCAACGAAGCCGACCACCGGCTTTTTGACGTGCTTGCGGATGAAATCGGCTGCAATCTCTTCCGCGTTGCCGCCGATTTCTCCGATCATGACGATCGCCTCTGTCTCTCGATCGTCATTGAACATGCGGATCACGTCGAGAAAGTTCGTGCCGATAATGGGATCGCCACCGATGCCGATGCAGGTCGACTGACCGATGCCCAGGCGGGTCAGTTGATCGACGGCTTCGTAGGTCAGCGTGCCGCTGCGGCTCACCACGCCCACGTGCCCTTGCTTGTGGATCGACCCGGGCATGATTCCGATCTTGCATTTGCCCGGAGAAATGATGCCGGGGCAGTTTGGCCCGATGAGCCGCGTTCGGGAGTTTCCGAGCACCGCGGCGACGCGAACCATGTCGAGCGTGGGAATTCCTTCCGTGATGCAGATGACGAGCGGAAGGCTTGCGTCGACGGCCTCGAGGATAGCGTCCGCCGCCTGGGCCGGGGGAACAAAAATCATGGAGGCATTCCCGCCCGTCCCACCCGCCGCCTCGCTTACCGTGTTGAATACCGGCAGGCCTAAGTGCTTCGTTCCGCCCTTTCCCGGCGTGACCCCGCCGACGATCTTTGTTCCGTAGTCCATCATCTGCTGCGCATGGAAACTGCCCTCCCGGCCGGTAAGACCCTGGACGATTACGCGCGTGGACTGATCGATCAGGATGCTCATGTCGACGGCGCGGGGGAAACAGACGAGGCAAAACAGGCAGAGAAAAACGACCTCACCATGGCTTCCGCCACTCCTTCCGCAAGTTATCAATCATCGTTCACCGCCCATTCTGCCCCCTTCCTCTCGTATCTCGGGGACCTGGCCAGAACGGAGAACCGATCCTCTCCGCAGCCCGGTCAGGGTCGGGCTAGCCTCACGACTTTTTGAGCGCCGTCCTTCATCCCGCTCGCCACCGTGAAATTTAGGCCCGAGTTGCGCAAGATCTCCTGACCCTGCTTCACGTTTGTGCCTTCCATGCGCACGACCACGGGCACTTTGAATTTCAACTCCTTCGCCGCGTTCACGACCCCGCTGGCGAGGACATCACAGCGCAGAATCCCCCCGAAAATATTTACAAACACCGCTTTTACATTCGGATCGCTCAGCAGGATGCGGAAGGCGTTCTTGACTTGCTCTTCCGATGCCCCGCCTCCCACATCGAGAAAGTTCGCCGGGCTGCCGCCGCTCAGCTTGATGATGTCCATGGTGGCCATGGCCAGGCCGGCGCCGTTGACCATGCAGCCGACATTGCCTTCGAGCTTGATGTAGTTGAGCTTGAATTTCGAGGCTTCGACTTCGAGCGGCGTTTCTTCATCGAGATCGCGCAGCTCCTTGTATTCCGGATGCCGATAGAGAGCGTTGTCGTCGAAATTGATTTTGGCATCGAGCGCGACGAGCCGCCCGTCTCCGGTGACGACGCATGGATTGATTTCGAGCAGCGAAGCATCCGTTTCAACAAACGCGCGATAGAGCGACTGGAAGAACGACACTGCCGCGCCTAAAACCGCGGCGGGAAGGCCGAGCCAGAAGGAAATCTTGCGGGCATGGTAGGGTTGCATGCCGGTAGCCGGGTGGATCGATTCCCTCAGAATGGCCGCGGGATTTGTCTTGGCGACCTCCTCGATTTCCATCCCGCCCGCGGCGCTGGCCATGAACACTGGCGCGCCCGTGGCGCGGTCGATCAGAATACTCAGATAGAGCTCGCGTTGAATGTCGAGCCCCTCCTCGATCAGCAGGCGCCTGACCAGGCGGCCCTCTGGGCCCGTCTGCGGCGTCACGAGCTTCATGCCCAGCATTCGTTCGGCGATCGAAGCGGCTTCCTCGGGCGACTTGGCGAGTTTGACGCCCCCCGCTTTCCCTCGTCCGCCAGCATGGATCTGCGCCTTGACGACCACAATCTTGGTTCCCATCCGCTCGGCCACCCCTCGCGCCTCGTCCTTCTTAAATACGGCCTCGCCGCGAGGAACAGGCACTCCAAATTTCCCAAGGATCGCCTTGGCCTGGTATTCGTGGATCTTCATGAGTGCTCCGGCCCGTTCCTGAAGCAGACGCTGATTAGTGCTAAGATTTCCGAGAACAAAAGCTCTCCAGTTTACTTGGAATATCCAGAGCGGGGCAAGCCGAGCGGGCCATGATTCGAGAAGCCTTGGAAAAACTAATGGCAGGCGAAAACTTGACGCCCGCTGAGATGCACAGGATCAAGGAGGAGATCCGCCAGGATCGCGTCGCGCCGGCTCAAGAGGTTGCCTTCTTAACCGCTCTCGAGATGAAGGGTTTCACTGCCTCGGAACTGTCGGCAATCAAGCTGGCCCGCGGCCACGAGAAAGCCCGCCCTGGCCGTGTGCTTGAAACGAAGCTCGCCATCGCGCAAGGCCGCAACCTAACCCGCCGCGAGGCGGATCATGCCATGGAGGAGATTCTCTCCGGCCGAGCGGATGACACGGAAATCGCCATGCTTTTGACCGCCCTGCGGCTCAAGGGAGAAACGATCGATGAACTCGTTGGCTTCGCGATGGCCATGCGCCGGCATGCTCCCAGAATTTTTGCGCAGGGTCATCCGATCGCCGAGGAGGCGCTGGTTGATACGTGCGGGACGGGCGGGGACGCACAAGGCACATTCAATATTTCAACGGCAACTGCATTCGTGGTGGCCGGCGCCGGTGTGAGGGTGGCGAAGCATGGCAACCGCTCGGCAAGCTCGCTTTGCGGCTCGGCTGACGTTCTCGAGCAGCTCGGGATGCGCATTGACCTTCCGCCCGAGCGCGTAGCGCAGGCCATCGAAGAGGTAGGAATCGGATTCTTATTTGCCCCAACCATGCACTCCGCCACGCGCCACGTTGGCAGGGTCCGGCGCGAGCTGAGGATGCGCACCGTGTTCAACCTGCTCGGGCCGCTCACAAATCCGGCGGGCGCCTCGGCCCAGGTGGTCGGAGTCTACGATGCCGGTGTGACCGAACTCGTGGCGCATGCCCTTGGTGAGCTCGGCGTGAGACGCGCCTTCGTGGTCCACGGCGCCGACGGCCTGGATGAAATCTCGATTTCCGGCGACACCCGGGTCTCGGAGCTGGGCGACGGCAACGTGCGAACCTATACCGTCGCACCAGAAGATTTTGGTCTTAAGCGCGCACCGCTCGCCGCGATTCGCGGCGGCGACGCCCGGCAGAATGCAGGCATTCTCGGCAAAATGCTTGGGCGATCGCTCGCCTCGGGCGAGCACACGGCACATCGCGACATCGTTCTGGCCAACGCAGCAGCCGCTCTTGTGGCCGCCGGGCGGTCGGACAACTTTCGCGAGGGCGTCGAGCTCGGGGCGGCATCGGTCGATAGCGGAGCCGCCCGGGAGAAGCTCGAGCGGCTCATCGCGTTTTCGCAGTCGCGGGATCATTCGGCACCGTCGGCCAGCTAGTTCGCGGCTTATCTTCATTCCTTTGAAGACCCCAATTCCTCATGATTCCCGATTGAGCGAATGTACCGCGTAGCCGTAGCAGGCCAGCACAAAGAGCGTGAACCCCGCCGCTTCGACCACGAGCTCGGGCCGATCCCCGAGGCCGATCGAGCCGTAGCGGAGCAAGTCGACTTCCCAGGTAAGCGGGTTTGCGAGTGCCAGGCGGCGCAGTAGCGCGGGCAGGGGACCAAGGGGATAGAACATCGAGCTGAAGAAGAGCAAGACAAACCACAGCGCCGAGGTGACGCTGTTGAATACGTCGTTTCGGCGAATCTTCAAGGCCAGGATGGTGTAGAAGAAAAACCACCCTGCCGTGCCCATCACAATAGCGCAGACCAGTACGCCAAACAGATCGAAGCGCAGACGGATTCCGAGAGCGGCCGCCCCAACGCCAATCGTAAGCGCCGCCTGCACGATGGCGATGCCAATGTTGAACACAAGTTTACCAAGCAAGTATTCCGCCCGGCTCATCGGATAGGTCAGCATCTCGAAGAAAATGCCGTTGTCGCGGTCGAGGAAAAACGACCAGGCGCTGTTCGCGGCAATCGCGAAGCTGGCCATCCCGAGCACGCCGGCCAGAAAGAACGAATTGTAGTCCGCCCCCGTTGTGGAGCGCGGCGAGCCGAACGCTGCGGTGAGTCCCACGCCGAACACGAGCAGGTTGAAGAGCGGATAGCAAAAATCCCAGAAAACAAAGGTGACATTCGTAGCGCGGATCTTGCTTTCGCGGTACAGCATCGCCGTCATCGCCGCCATGTGCTTTCCCCCCTCCTGCTTAGGCCTTCTGCGTCAATTCCACGAAAATGTCTTCGAGACTCGCCCCGCGAATTTCGACGTGCAGCAGGCGGCCCCGCTTGGCCAGTTCGCCGACAATCTCAATTGCGCCGGCTTCTTCCGTTTTGACCGACAGCTCGATCGTGTTGCCGCTCGTTTGCCAGCGCAGCGGATTGAGCCGCGCAATTTCCGCTTCGATATCGGGCGGCAGGGTGTCGAACGTCATGGCCACCTCGTAGACGCCCCGCGAGAGAAGCTTGAGCGCGTTCAGATCGCCGCGCGCGACCTGCCGGCCTTTGTGCAGAATCAGGATGTCGTCGCACAGCTCCTCGGCCTCGCTTAAGATTTGCGTGGTGAGCACAATTGTCCGTCCGCGGGCGGCCTCCTCGCGCAAGGAGTCCATCACCGCGCGCTTCAGGATGGGGTCCATGCCGGTCGAGAACTCGTCGAGAAAAAGTACGGGGGTGTTGACCATAAACACCTTGGCGACTTGCACGCGGCGCCGAAAGCCCCCGCTCAAATCCTGAACTTTGCGGTCGACTTCCCCGGCCAGACCAAACAACTCGAGCACGCGATCGGCGCGGAGACGCGACTGGCTGCTCTCGAGCCCATGAAATCGAGCGAAGGTCATCAGATTGTCGCGCACACTCAGAAACATCTCGACCGCGGTCTCCTGTAGCACCGTCGAGATGCGCCGCCTGGCTTCGAGCGGCTCGGCCAGCAGGTCGATTCCTTCGATACGGATATGGCCGCTGGTAGGCTCGATCAGCGTCGAAAGAATCTTCAGAAGGGTCGTCTTGCCCGCGCCGTTGGGCCCCAGCAGTCCAAAGATGATCCCGCGCGGCACGGCAAAGCTGAGGCCATCGATTGCGCGGATCGGCAAGGTCGGCTTGCCGAAAAGACCGCCGCGACGGGGGCCATAGACTTTCACAAGGTCTTCGACTTCGAGAGCCATATCCGGCATGTGCGTCTCACAAGGGGGCGCCCGAATGGAGCGCCATGACGAGTGTTGTTCGGCAAAACAGAAGGAAGCCGCCCCGCATCAACGGGACAGCACCAGCGCGCGTTGGGCCCGAGCGGCCCCGAAACGCCTTATTGGCAGGAATCGGTTACAAACATAGGAAACTCTCGTCGTGAACGTCTTTACGCTACCCGAGCCCAGGCGAGGAAGTCAAGGCGAAGCGCGCGAGGTGTCAAGGCTCGTTTAGCAATGTCCACCCTTTTTCTGGAATGCCGGCCTTGTGCTCCCTTCCGAGCGGCCCGTTTCGCCTAGGCAAGCCGATGCACGATCCTATCTTTCTCATCGCCCACGGGAAGGGTCGGGTGAACGGGCAGATTCCAGGTCGATGAAGGCAGATCCCGGGCCCGTGCCCGGCGCGTAGCAGTTGCCGTCGGCGCTGTAGGTTGATGCGCAACGCCGCGTGAATTGGCGGCGGCGCGGCGATTGGGCGAATTGCCAGACCGATGCGAAGGGCACTCCGCTTGCCGAAGGGGACGGAGGAGTTTTCGAGTACGTACACCCAGGTGCCGGCGGGCATACGTCATCGTAGACGAAATACACGATGTCCCGCGCGCCCGCGTGATCGCGGACGTAATCCGCCGTGATCGCAAAGCCCGTCCCTCCCTCCCTGGCGGGGATTGCTGAACAATAGATTCCTGCGCGAAAGCCGGCCGCGGCCACGCCGTCGAACCAAGCAAGCAGGTAGGCCATCTGAGCGTCGTTCATGCTTCCGCCTTCTTCTTGATCGACAAAGATCGCGGTCCCCGGCGGAAACCCTTCCCTGACCGCCGTGCTGGCCGCCAGACCGGCGTCATGGGCGCCCAGTGTGCGCGCGCTTCCGACCGATTTCAGTTCGCGCTCGAATCGGCCATTGAACAGCACGAGAAAACCGAAGCCTTGCTGCGCAAGCGCACGGCGATGACCGAGCCAACTATCCCCCTCGGTTCGCGACAGATCGGCCGACGGGTTCCCGGGCGCGGGAGGCGCGCTGGCCGGCGGGTTATTCAGCCAATAGCCGACGAAGGCAAAGGTCGGCCGGAACCGGGGAAGGTTCACGTCGCCCGGATAGTCGTTCGCGTCGAACCCGAGATACGCGGGCGGCCGACTGTTCTCCTGTGCTTCTGTCGCCAGGCCGCAGAACAGAATGCCGAGAACGAGAAGGGGCAGCTTGCGGGCTGTTCGCCCTAATTTTCGACCGCTACGGTTGGTGTTCAAGTCCTACAACGCAAGGAAATTTTCGAGCAGGCGAAACCCGGGCCCTGTGAGCACCGACTCGGGATGGAACTGTACGCCCTCGACTTTCAGCTGCCGGTGGCGCAGGCCCATGATCGTTCCATCATCCGTCTCGGCGGAAATCTCGAGTTCCTTGGGCAGCGTTCTCCTCTCCACGATCAGGGAATGATAGCGCGTCGCTGGAAAATTCTGCGGAAGCCCCTCGAAGATGGTCCTGCCGTCGTGCCGGATATCGCTCGTTTTGCCGTGCATGATTTTCGGCGCGCGGACCACGCGGCCGCCAAAGGCCTCGCCAATCGCCTGATGTCCGAGACAAACACCAAGAATGGGGATCTGACCGGCGAAGCGCTTGACAACCGGCTCGCTGATACCAGCCTGCTTCGGCGTGCACGGGCCAGGCGAAATCACAATGCGCTCCGGCGCCAGCGCTGCAATTTCCTCGAGAGAGATTTTGTCGTTTCGGCGTACCTCGAGCTTCTGACCCATCTGTCCGAGGTACTGCGCCAGGTTATAGGTGAACGAATCGTAGTTGTCGATCAGCAGCAACATCCGATGGTCACCTCCAAGCTTGACACGAGCCTGATTACTCGGAACCACACGGCAGGCTCTCGAAGGTCAGAGAGATCTCACTCGTCGAGGAATCCGCACCGTCGACAAACAGCGCGTCCGACTCAATGCGCGCCGGCAGAGCGCAGTCGCCCTGCCCGGCCCCCGCGTGCGCAGGCTCGAGCTCCTCCCAGGCCGAAATCGTGTAATGCGCCGCCTGGAGCAGGATAAAATCGTACACACCGTCCTCGACCTTTTCCGGTGACGGATTATCGCCCTTGTCGCCCTTGGCCATGAGGAACACGGAACCGGCGGGGGTGCCATCCTTCCAGACCAGGCGGACGCGCAGCCTGCGTGTGGGAAACGCATCCTTCACCGTGAAATTCACGTTCTTGAGCTGCTCGCCTTCCTTGACTTGAACGACCTGTGCATCACCCAAACTCTCCGTGCCCGGATAAAAGGTTCGAGGAAACGGAGAATTTGGATCCATGCGGTTCACCCGGTTGTAGACAATCAAGTATTCGCCCGGACCGATATGATCGAAATCGAACACGCCCTTCAAGCCCTGAAATGTCCATAGCCCGGAACGGGATCCGTCGTACATTCCCGCGCGGAACAGTTCGACCGAGGCCAGACGCAGCGGCTTGCCGTCAGGATCAAAGACTGTGCCCTGGATGTGGCCGGTCGGAAGGGCGTCAACATTGAACTCGTAGCAAGCACCATCAGGAATCTTGAAAATCGGCAAGGGGCCGACCAGCGTCCTCTGCGACAGCTGCATTTCCGGCGGAAGATCGGCGGTGAACTGATACTCGCCGGCGTGCACGTCATAGAACGAATAGACCCCGTTCGGATCGGTGTCCGACGTGAACCGGTCGTCATGCGACCGCAGATTGAGTGCCACGTGCGGCAGCGGGTCGTCCGGATCGTCGGGAGCGGCCAGCGTCGGGGGTTCGGCGCGGCGCAAAACGCCAAAAACCGAGGCCACGTGCTGACCGTCACGCATCGCGCGCAATTGGGGCAGGAGAGCAAGCGCCTCGGATGCCGGCCGCGTGCCGTTACAAATCGTCGCAAAGAGGCGGCCGTCCGTGCCTTGCTCGGTGAAAACGACGTACTCGACACCCTGCCGGAATCGATACCCACAGTCGCCCTCATCGCCGCCGGAATAGATGTCTATCTCCGCCGTATTCGGACCAGCGAATCGCTCGTCGATGCGGAAATGGTAGCGGACGAGGGGCGCGGCATTTTGGTCTGCCGGATTGGAAGCAGAAGTGGGCATGCGCACTACTTGCCTAACAGTTCCGAGGAAGACGATGTCGTCTTTCTGCAGACCGGGGCACTTTCCCGGGGTCTGCGGAGAGCAGATACAGCCCCAAGAGGCGGCGGGCGAAAGGGCAAAGATTAATGCGAGAACTTTGATGAACCGGACCATACTTCCTATCCTAACGGCAAGCGATCGGAAAATCGAGTCGCCTGAGGATTCCTCTAAGCCAATGTGGCAGAATAAGCGGGCCCTGGCAGCCCAAGTTCCAGATTCCCGGAGGCGCCGGATGGAAATCCTGTTGCACTCAATTCAACCCGGCCCATTGCCATTCCGATGGGCCTGAACCTTTCGAGGGGAGAATCATGAAGATCGCTCACGTTCTCATTTGTGTGTCCACGTTCCTTGGGTTCGCCAGCGCTGCGCCGGCCGATACGCTCACACTCAAGAACGGGGACCGTCTGACCGGGACGATTGAAAGTTCCGACGCAAACCAAATTACCTTCAAAACCGATTATGCCGGCGAGATCAAGGTCGTGTGGTCCGCCATAGAGCAGGTCGCGACCCCCGAGCCGCTCTACATCCAGGAGAAGAACAAGACAATCGTCAGCGGAACCGTGACCAGCGAAGGTTCGAATGTGATCGTCCACACGGAGAACGCAGGAACGGTGACCGTGCCGCTCACCGAAGTGATTATGATCCGCTCCCGGGAGGAGCAGCAGGCCTACGACCGCAGCTTGAATCCGAGACTCTGGGAAGATTGGAGCGGAGGAGCGAATGTGGGTTTTGCCCTGGCCAGAGGCAATAGCAACACGACGGACCTCACGACCGGGATCAATGCGATTCGCAAGACGCTGACAGACCAAATCAAGACGTACTTTTCGACAATCTATTCGACCGCCGGGACTATCGGCGTGGTGACCGCGAATGAACTCTTGGCGGGAATCCGGTACGACAAGAACATCAACCCGAAACTCTTCGTCTTCGTAGCCGGAGATTTCACGCACAACGAGCTGCAATCCCTCGACCTCCAACAAATCTATACGGGCGGGCTCGGCTTGCACGTGATCAATCAGCCCAGAACCACACTCGATCTCCTCGGCGGGGTGAACTACACGCGCGCAGCCTACAGCGGCCCTACCGCAGCGATCGGCGTCACAAGTGTCCAGCAAAACTACGTCGGCTTGACTGTGGGCGAGGACTTCGTCAAAAAAATCGGAGCGGCCTCATCCTTTACCGAGGATTTTTATTATTACCCCGACATCAATGCGCTCGGACAGTACCGCTATGCGCTCGATGCGGCGTGGGTGAGCCAAATCAAGAAATGGCTCGGCTGGCAAATCTCCTTAGGCGACCGCTATATCTCGAACCCGCCGATCCTTGGAACAAAGAACAACGACGTAGTGCTGTCGATGGGTGTCAACCTGTCCTTTGCCAACAAGTAGGCGCGATGCAGGCGTGGCCGACAAGCCGAATTGTATCGCCTCGACCTGATGGCTTAGCTGCACCCCTGACTCCGGGCCGACCGATCGAGTCAGGTCCCCGTTCGCAACGAGGACGGTTCCCGACACGACTGGGAAATTCGCGGCGAGCCCTCCGAAGACCCCCGACGCAATTTTTGACTTGCGCTCCGTGTCCACATACAATCCCACGGCCGCAACCACTTTCGCGCACCGATAGGAGCCGCGATCATGACCAGGAGCTTTTCTCTCTTGCTCGCCGTCGTTCTATTCTCCTTAGCCTGCTCATCGCGCCTGTTCGCACAACAGCCGGAACAGAGAGCGGACCGCGAAGCCAGGTCCCAGGAGACGAAACCGCCGGAGGGTTGTGACGCGAAGGAGGAGTCCTCGGTAACTGACCATTCGATCCGCGTCGGAGCAGAGACGATTCCCTACAAAGCGACGGCGGGCTTCACGCTGCTTAAGAACGAAAAGGGCGAACCGACGGCCTTGATGTACGCCGTGTCCTACACGCGGAGCGATGTCAAGGACTCGGGCCACCGGCCGGTTGCCTTCCTCTATAACGGCGGCCCCGGATCGGCCACCATGTGGCTGCACATGGGCGCCTTCGGGCCACGACGCGTGGTCACGGTGAACGCCCCCCAGTACACGCCGCCGGCTCCTTACAGGCTTGTCGACAACACGGAGACCTTGCTCGACAAGAGCGATCTGGTGTTCATCGATGCGATGGGAACCGGTTACAGTCACGCCGTATGCAAGGCGCAGAACAAAGACTTCTACGGCATCGACGAGGACATCGATGCGTTCGGCCAGTTCATCGACACCTACCTCAGCCGCAACGATCGATGGAACTCGCCGAAATTCCTAATCGGCGAAAGCTATGGAACGTTTCGGTCGGCGGCCTTGGGCGATTATCTTCAGAGCCACTATACGATGGACTTGAACGGCATCGTCCTGATCTCCTCCGTGCTCGATCTTTCGACCATTTCCTTTAACCCCGGCGACGACCGCCCCTACATCTTTTATTTGCCGAGCTACGCGGCCGTAGCTGCTTACCACAAGGTATTGAAGACCCCCCTGGCCGACCTGCCGACCTTCATCGAAGAAGCGCGTCAATATGCCCAAGGCCCGTACGCAGCGGCCTTGTTCAAAGGAACTGCCCTCGGCGACGAGGAGAGGGCTGCCGTCGCAAAAAAACTCGCCGATTTCACCGGCCTCAGTGAAGACTACCTAATCAAGGCCGATTTGCGCGTGAAACTACCGCAATTCATGGCCGAGCTGCAGCGCAGCGCCGGGCTTACGACCGGCCGCATCGACGCCCGCTTCAGCGGGTACACCTACGACTTGCTCGAGGAGTTTGCGCAGGGTGACCCGGAAGGTCCCGCCGTCGGGAGCGCCTTCACGGCCATGATCAACATGTACAACCACAACGAACTGAAGTTCGGCAAGGACATGGTCTACCACAATTCCGCTCAGGGAACCCAGGAATGGAACTGGAAGCGGCTTCCCGGACCGGGAGCCCGTTTTGGGTTTCCGGGTGCGCCGAATGTGGGACCGGACCTGGCCCAGGCGCTGGTAAGCAATCCACACCTGCTGGTCGAGGTCGAAAACGGCTTCTATGACCTGGCCACGCCCTTCTTCGCCACCGAATTCACCATGAGTCACCTGGGCCTGCGGCCCGATCTGGAGAAGAACATCACGCTTGATTACTATACCGCCGGGCACATGATGTATCTCAACGACCAAGATCGCTTGAGCCTGCACAACCATATTGCGAACTTTATTGACCGCGGTACACACGAGTGATTGCCCGGCTGGTTGATGCGGGATTTTCCGGGAAGCCGGACCGGGGGGATGCTCGTAATGAGCGGTTTAGCGTAGCGCTCGAGATGCCACACTCGAACTGGTGAGCGGTTGGGCTCATTCAGCCGAATCGAATCACCGAGATTTCTGACCGTGTAGTAGAGTTCCAGATCGTGCCCGGGTCGGCCCACCTCGATCATTTAGTGCGCGAGTTTCGGTACGCTGCGCGAAGCCTCGCCAGAGACTGGCGCTTCGCCTGCGTGGCCATTTTTGCTCTGGCGCTCGGGATTGGTGCGGCCACGGTTGCCTTTAGCGCCTTCTACAATCTCCTGTTCAATGCGTTTGCAGCAAAAGATTCGAGCCGGTTGGCCGTGCTGACCATGGAAGACGCAGATGCTGGCGGCCGCCCTGATATGGATTGGGCGCCACTTGGGGGTTCGCTTTCGGATCTCGACACGATACGCAGCCAGAGTCACGCTTTCGAGAAGGTCATTGGGTATTCGCGCGGTCTCAGTCTGCTAAACGACGGGAGAGAGAATCACCAGGTCTACGTCGCACACGTGACGGGAAACGCGTTCGACTTCTATGGGGTGGCCCCGCTGCTCGGGCGCGGGATCGTGGAGGAAGACGGCAAAGCCGGCGCTGCGCCGGTTTTTGTGATGAGTTACAGGACGTGGAAGGGCGCCTTCAACCTAGATCCGACTCTCCTGGGCAAGACTTTTCTCCTCTCTGGCGAGCCGCGGACACTCGTGGGCATCATGCCGCCGCGATTCCAGGCGTTCGGCGCGCTCCAGCAGGTTTGGGAACCGATCACCGACACGCGTAGCGCTGCCGACAGCGAAGAGGAGCCGTCGGTTGACACCATGATGGTGCGCCTGAAGCGTGGCGTGAGTTGGGAAGCAGCGTCTGCCGAGCTTGAAGTGGTCGTCGACAGGCTGGCCAAGGCCAGACCCGCGGCATTTCCAAGGCATTTTCACTGCACGGCCCTTTCCGCAACGGATTTCCTGTTGGGGCCGTGGGGCATCGGCAGCGCGGGCGGGCCGGAGGAACACTTCGATATAAAACAGATGCTGTATGACCTGCTGGCCGGAGTGATCCTGTTACTCTTGATTGCGTGCAGCTGCGTGGCGAACCTGCTCTTGGCGCGCGGCACGAGGAGAGAGAAAGAAATTGCGGTGCGGTCCGCACTCGGTGCATCACGCGGCCGGCTGGTGCGGCAACTGCTTGTGGAAAGTTCCGTATTGGCGATTGCGGCTTGCCTACTGGGCTGTCTGTTTGCGCATTTCGGAATGAAGGTCGTCCAGGCCGCGATTCCTCAAAAGGGAGAGAGCGTTGGAGGAGAAGCGGTCATTGGCCTGGATTTCCCGGTTTTGTTTTTCACGCTCGGCCTGGGCGCCCTGACCACGGTGATCTGCGGGCTGGCTCCCGCACTCCACGTCGTCGGGCGCGATTTGCAACCGCAGCTCGCCGGGAGCGGCCGGGGCAAGGGCGCATTTCGTCACGGCAGGTTCCGGGCCGGCCTGGTCGTCTGCGAAATCGGGCTTTCGGTCGTGCTCCTCACCGGAGCGGGACTCGTGATCCGAAGCTTCTATGGCCTCACGCACATCGACCTGGGTTTTAATGCGAAGAACCTTTTGTTCGTAGCCACGGGCTTGCGCGGAGGAAAACACGGGGCGGAACAAGAAGAGAGCGACTTTAGGAAAATCGCGGAGCGATTAGAGGTGTTGCCAGGGGTGACGGAGCTCGCGATCAATAATTCGCTGCCGGGATACAACGCAAGCTATATGTATGAGGCGATGGTTCCCGGATCTGCCTATTCCGAGCGAGCTGGTTTCGATGGGTGCAGCGAGAGCCTGCTCGGAACGCTCGAGATGCGCATGGCTAGCGGAAGATGGCTTTCGGCAAGCGAAGTGGACCATGCGCGGCCTGTTGCGGTGATCAACCAAACCATGTCGACGCACTTCTTCGGCGGTGAGGACCCGCTCGGACGTGAGATCCAAGTGAAGGCCTTCGATGAGCACGTTGAGCCGCGACGGGATGCGCTCTTCCAAGTGATCGGCGTGGTCAGCGACGTCAAGGATCATGGTCCGCAGGTACCGGTTCGCCCGATGGCGTTCATACCGTACACGATCAAGGGAGGCGGCATTTTTTTCATCAGGACCAAGGGTGACCCGGCATTGTTGATGAACGCAGTTCAAAAGGTAGTGTGGGCTGTCGACCCTGATCAGATGTTCGCTCCGGAGTCGGGTCCGTATATCGAAGAGTTTTACCGGCTCACCTACTCTCCGCACGAACTTGGATTGACAACGTTTACGGGAGTGGCTGGCATCGCGCTGCTGCTGGTGGTCATCGGCGTGTTTAGCGTCGTGGCCTACAGCGTGTCTTTGCGAACGCGGGAGTTCGGCATTCGCATGGCGCTCGGCGCACAGCAGGGGGACATTCTGAGCATGGTGCTCAGGAATGGCTCTCGATTGATTGCTGGGGGTATTTTCACCGGTTTGCTCGCAAGTTATGCGCTCACGCGGCTTTTGACGAGCCAAATTTGGGGGGTATCACCGACCGATCCGTGGACATTCGCGGCGGTCGTCGCCCTTGTGGCGGGAGCCGGATTGGCGGCGTGCTATTGGCCGGCCCGGCAGGCAACGCGTGTAGACCCGTTGGTCGCGCTGCGGCACGAATGACTCCAAACGGGCCGAGGGGGGTTCGTCACGCTCACCTGTTGATCTTCAACAGGAGGTGTGCTATTCCTGCTCACGGTCGGGACCTGTTGACCGTCTAAAGGAATCGGCATGACGCCAACGAAGAGGGCAGGGGTCTTCTAGCGTGCCAACGCCTGGAGCCGAGGCTGCGCAGGGTACACTTGATCTCCTCGTGCTCGAGGTCCGCAACGAGGCAGCTGGCTGGAACGAGCTTCCCCCCTTGGCCAATCGCGTGCTCGAGGTGCCCTTATGATCGAACCGCCTCGCACCTTTGTCGCGCGTTTCCTCGCTCTATTTCGCCGGCGTCGCTTCGACAAAGATCTGGATGAAGAGCTGCGCACGCACCTCGAAATGGCGAGCGAACTCAACGTCGAGCGGGGCATGTCCGGTGAGCAAGCGCGCCGTGAGGCACGTCTCAGCCTGGGCGGCCTCGAGCAAACCGCGCAGGCCTGCCGTGAGCAAAGAAGGCTCCCCGCGATCGAGACCCTGCTCCGCGATTTTCGCTTTGGCTTTCGCATGCTTCGGCGCAGCGCTGGCTTTTCGATTCTGGCTGTCCTCTGCCTGACGCTTGGCATCGGGTCCAACGCCGCGGTGTTCAGTTGGGTCGAGGGAATCCTCTTCCGTCCGTATCCAGCCGTCGCGCACCAGGACCGCATGCTCGCACTGGCCGGAACGGCACGCGGCGAAGCCCATGCGACGGAGAGTTCCTGGCCAGATTTGCGGGACCTCGAGAGAAGTTGCACGCTCATCGACGCATTCATCGTGAGCAAGATCACGGGAGCGACACTGAGCATCGGCGAACGGGCCGAGGTGGCCACGGGAAGCATCGTGTCGGCGAACTATTTCGATGCGCTTGGCGTTCATCCCGCTCTAGGGCGCGGATTCGAATCCGGCGAGGACTCCGGCCGCAACGCCCATCCCGTGGTCGTCATCAGCTACCAGCTGTGGAAAACCCGCTATAAAGGCGATCCCGACATCGTGGGCAAGACGCAGCGGCTCAACAACGTCTCGCACACCATCGTGGGAGTGGCGCCCGAAGGGTTCTACGGCACGTTTGTGGGCTGGGCGATGAGTTTTTGGGTTCCCGCTTCGATGGAGGATACCTTTGAAGGCGGTGACTACAAACTCGACGACCGTAGCGCTCGCTGGGCCGAAACTTACGTTCGGCTCAAGCCGGGCGTGACTCGTCAGCAGGCTCAGGAGCAAATCTCCGCGATGGCGAGCCGATTGGAGCGGGACTTCCCGGCCACGAATCGCGGGTGGGGCATGAAGCTCTGGCCACTATGGGAAACGCCGTTCAATAACGCCGGGACTCTGCTGCCCACGCTTGAGATTATGGTCGTGGTGGTCGCCTTCGTTCTGCTGATCGCCTGCGCCAATGTGGGCAACCTGCTGCTGGTCAAGTCATTTCGTCGACGTCACGAGATGACCGTTCGGCTTGCGCTAGGCGCGAGCCGCTCTCGGTTGCTAGGGCAGCTCTTCACCGAAGGACTGATTCTTGCAGCATTCGGCGCCGCAGGTGGGCTGCTCGTAGCTTACCGGTCTCGTCATTTGCTGGCGTTACTCTTCCCGGCGCGTGCCGGACGGACGATGTACCTGCCGGGCGAAATCGACTGGCGCGTGCTGGCCCTCGGCGCGGGCATTTGCCTGATTGCCACGGTGATCGTGGGGATCATTCCCGCCTTTCAGACGCGCGACATCGATATTGCCGGCGCGCTCAAGTCCGAAGCCACCTCGGTTGTTGGCGCGCGCAAACGGGCATGGGTTCGGTCGAGTCTGGTGGTCGTGCAGGTTTCCCTCAGCTTCATCCTGCTAGTCGGAGCGGCTCTGCTGATCGAGAGCCTGCAGAAGATTCGAAACACGAGCCCGGGTTTTTCTACCTCTCGCGTGGTGCAAACTGGCGTGTCTCTAGTTGCGGCGGGCTACGACGTCGGGCGGTCAAAGGTCTTTCAGGACCAGCTCATCGATCGCGTCCGTTCGCTGCCGGGCGTCGAGTCCGCGGCGTTCGCTCGGATGACTCCCCTTGGATACGGCGTTTACTCCTCGACGCCGGTCGCCGTTGATGGCTACGTGCCGCCGCCCGACGAGCAACCCTCTGTCGACTATAACCAGGTTGGACCTGACTACTTCGCGACCATGGGAATCCCGCTGATTTCGGGTCGGGAATTCACGCGCGCCGACGATGAGAACCGACGTCTGGTCGCCGTGGTGAACGAGACCATGGTCGCCCGATATTGGCACGGTCAAAGCCCTCTGGGTCAACGCCTCGAAGTAAAAGGGCAGTGGGTCACTGTCATCGGCGTCGCGGCCGATTCCAAATATGAGAGCATGCGCGAGGCCCCGAGGCCGTTCTTTTATGTCCCTTTGCGTCAAGATTTCGCACGCGGACCGGCCCTGAATATTCGCACGACGCTGCCGGTGCGGAGCATTCAGGCCGCTCTCCTGCGCGAAGTGCGCGGCATTGATTCGAACCTTGCGCTGTATGAAATGATCACGCTTCAAGAACAGGTCGATCGCTCAACTTCGCCCCAGCTTGTGGCCGTCACTTTGGTTGCCATTTTGGGAGGTTTCGCGCTCCTTCTCGCCGGCATCGGTCTGTACGGTGTAATGTCCTATGCTGTCTCGCAAAGCACTCGCGAACTGGGACTGCGTATGGCTTTGGGCGCTGGCCCGTCGGACCTGCTTCGCTTGATTCTGTCGCGCGGCCTGGCACTCACGGCATGCGGAGTCCTCTTCGGTGCCGCCGCGTCGCTGCTCCTGACGCGATTGCTTGGCGATCTTCTCTATCACGTCGGCCCCCGCGATCCGATCGCATTCGGCACGGCGATAGGGGTAATCACCACGACGGCCATGGCCGCATCTATCTTGCCGGCCTGGCGCGCTGCACGCACCGATCCGGCACGGACTTTGCGCAACTAGTGCCCGACGCCAGTCCCCGGTAACGAGCGGCTTGTTCAGACACTGGAAGCGGTCATGTGCATTGCCCATGAACGACGTTTTGGTGGGATCGGGTGTGATCGGTAAGCCGGCACCAGCGCGTGCCTCTCGCTGGCTCGCCCTTGTCGCGATCGGCATTGCATGCTACGGCGGCTACTACGCCTTCGACTACATCGGGCCGCTCGCCCCGCTCCTCGGCCGTCAACTCCACTTCTCGAATACCGATATTGGTCTCCTGCAAGCCGTCTACAGTCTTCCTAACATCGTCGCCATGCTCGTCTGCGGTGTGCTCATCGACAGACTGGGAACGCGAAAGTCTCTCTCCATATTCGGCGTGTTTGTGTTCGGCGGACTCCTCGTAACCGCGCTCAGCCCGCGGCTGGGAGTCATGGTCACTGGCCGCCTATTCGTGGGGTCAGGAGGCGAGGCCCTGGCGCTGGCCGCCAACGTCGGAGTGGCCCGTTGGTTCTGGCGGGACGAGCTGAGCCTGGCATTCGGGCTTCGGGGATCCGCCGCTCGGCTGGGCTCCCTAAGCGCCCAAGTTTCACCCGCCTGGGCGCCCTGGGCATACACGTACTGGCGTTGGCCCCTTCTTCTCGGCGTCGCCTTCGGCGCGCTTTGCTTGCTTGGCGCCGCGCTGTACTGGATGTTCGACGCCCGGGGTGAGCGGCGATTTAGGCTGGGCCATGATGCTACCACCACGCAATTCTCATTGCGGGAGGTGTTTCGCTTCAATCGTTCCTTCTGCCTCATTGCGGCGCTCTGCTTCACCTTTTACGGCTGCATCTTTCCGTTCGAGACTTTCGGACAAAAGTTCCTGATCGAGGCGCGGCACCTCTCGCCCGCGACAGCATCCCTGCTGGTGGGCATGGAACCGTTCTTCTCCCTCGTTGGCATGCCCATCTTCGGCCTGATCGCCGATCGGTACGCCCACCGTTCGCTGCTCATGATGTTCGGTTCGCTCCTCGTCGTGCCGGCCTTTCCCATGCTGGGCTTTACAAAAATTCCGCCAGCGGTCCCTATGGCCATGATGGGCGTGGCCTTCGCCTTAGTGCCGGCCGTGATGTGGCCCGCGCTCTACTACGTGGCGGAAAAGTCCCGGCAGGGTATGGCCAATGGCCTGCTCGACTCTGTCCAACAGTTGGGGCTTGTCCTGATCAATCTGCTGATCGGCTGGGCCAACGACCACTGGCTGGCGAGCGCCACCAACGCGGCCGGTTATCGCGCCGGCATGTGGATATTCACGGCGATTGCAGTTCTGGCCGTCGTTTGCGCGTTCTCCTTGTGGCGCGTGGAAACCGGCCCCTCCGCGCACGGCCTGGAAACGATCACAAACCGGGCGTGACCCCCCTCCTCGGCACATCCGCCGAGAACCGGAGCCAGCACGCCTTGACGAATGCGTTCAGCTCGCCTTAGAGTTTTCGCGCAACACAGATGAAAATCGCCGACATGAACTGGATGCAGGTCGAGCAAGAGCTGCGGCGAGACGGCCGCGCCGTCGTGCCCGTGGGAAGCACCGAGCAGCACGCGTACCTGCGTCTCACCGTTGACTCGATCCTCGCTGAGCGCGTTGCCAGCGAAGCAGCCGAGCCGCTCGGCGTGCCGGTGTTTCCCGTCCTCAGCTACGGCATTAGCCCCTATTTCCTTGCGTACCCGGGCAGCATTAGCCTTCGCCTCGACACCTATCAGCGCATCATCGCGGACATACTCGAGAGCCTCGCCTGCACGGGATTCAAGCGCGTCCTGTTCGTGAACGGCCACGGTGGCAATACGCCGGGCGGCTCGATCCTCCAGGAGTGGATGAACGGTCATCCGGGAATAACCCTGAAGTGGCACAACTGGTGGAATGCTCCAAAAACCGCTGCCGCGGTTGCCGCCGTCGACGCCGTCGCCTCGCACGCCTCCTGGATGGAGAACTTTCCTTGGACGCGCCTCGCAGACGTGAAACTGCCGGATGGCCAGAAGCCCATGATCGACCTTGCGCACATGCGCTTGATGGACGCCGCTCGCGTGCGGGCGTATCTGGGCGATGGCAATTTCGGCGGAGTCTACCAGAAGGCCGATGACCAGATGAAACAGGTGTGGCGCGTCGGCGTCGAAGAGACGCGCGAGGCCTTGGAGGGCCCGTGGCCATAGCCGCCGGCAAGAGCCACGCGCGAATGCGGTCTCTGCCTCCGGGCTGCGCATCCGTGAAATTGAGAGCCGTGCCCGCTTCGACGCGGTAGACGACTGGGCGCCCGAGTGAGGGGATTGATTTTTCGTTTGCGCGGCCCGTGTGCATGCGCGTCGCTCAGAAACCCGATGGATATCCGTTTTGACAATCGAACGGCAATGGTGACCGGCGCCGCGCACGGCATTGGCCGCTCGATCGCGCTGAATTTCGCCAGCCTCGGCGCGCGTGTGGTGGCTTGCGATATGCTCGAAGGCGAACTCGAAGAGACGGCGCGCCTGGCAAGAGAAATGGGAATGCCCCTTGAGGTTCGTGCGCTCGACGTCAGCGATCGCCGAGCGGTGCACCGAGCGACCGCTCAGATTCTCGAGTCCTGCGGCCAGGTCGATATCCTGGTGAACGATGCGGGCGGCGTGATGGGCCAGGTTGGACACCCACTCGAGGAAGTTCCCGAAGCCGAATGGCGGGCCATCTTCGCCGTGAACCTCGATGGCGCTTTTTATTGCTGTCAGGCCGTTGCTCCCGTCATGAAAGCGGCCCGCTATGGCCGGATCATCAATATCTCTAGCGGCGCTGGCCTCAGCATTAGCCTTACGGGCATCCAGGCCTACGCTTCTTCCAAGGCAGGACAGATCGGCTTGACCCGCCAGCTCGCGCACGAGCTTGGTCCGTGGGGCATCACCGTCAACAGCGTGGCACCCGGATTCGTCCGCTCGAACCCCGCGACGGAAAAGCAGTGGCAGGCATACGGCGAGCAAGGACAGCGCCTGCTCCTTGAGAGCATTGCCTTGAAGCACCTCGGCTCTCCCCAAGACATTGCCAATGGCGTCTTGTTCCTCGCCAGCGAGCACGCAGGTTGGATCACCGGTCAGACGCTGGCCATCGACGGGGGCCGCTAAGGAGCAAGTCATGTCGAACGAGGTTTTGGAAGTCGGTGCGCTCTCCTCCGGACGCGGAGAAAAGCGTTTCGGGTTGAGCGAGTTCCCCGTGCAGAACCAACCCTACAAGCTTCCCATGTGGCTCATCAACGGAAATGCGGACGGGCCAACGCTCGTCGTGACAGCCGGCGTGCACGCCGCCGAGTACGCGAGCATCGCGGCGGCGCTTGACTTGGGCCGCTCGCTCGAGCCCACAAACCTCCGTGGCCGCGTCATTGTTGTGCCCGTGATGAACGTGCCCGCCTTTACCGCCCGTTCCATCTACGTCTGCCCCCTCGACGGGAAGAACCTGAATCGCGTATTTCCTGGCGATGCGCAAGGTACCGCCTCCCAGCAAATCGCCGACTGGGTGTTTCGCCATGTGATGACACAAGCGGATTACTACGTGGACCTCCACGGCGGCGATTTGGTCGAGGCGCTCGTGCCGTTCACTATTTTTTTTCGCTCTGGCAACGATCGCGTGGACCAAATGTCGTTCGATATGGCCAAGGTTTTCGGGATTCGTTATCTGGTCTCGAGCGAAACGCCCGGGTCGACCTTTTGCGCCGCCTCGCGCGCCGCCGTTCCCTCCATCCTCGCCGAATCCGGCGGGCAAGGCATTTGGACGCCCGCGGATGTCGCGCGGCACACAAATGGTCTCCAACGCCTGATGCGCCACCTGGGCATGATCCCAGGCGGCGCTCCTGAACCAGGGCCCTTCACGCTGCTCGAACGCTTTCTCTGGTTGCGCAGCGAGCACACAGGCTTTTGGTATCCGGCGGTTGCGGTCAACGAAGGGGTGAGAGCCGGCCAGAATCTAGGCTGCGTAAAGAGCTGCGAAGGGCGCGTGCTCCAAACGGCCGTTAGCCCAGCCGATGGCGTCGTTCTTTTTATCGTTTCTTCTCTGGCCATCAACCAGACGGATCCTCTGCTCGCCGTCGGTGCGTAGGCTACCGTGCATCGGCCCATCGTGCTCGACACCCTTTCCCCGTACTTTTGAGCCTGCTCCGGCGACGTGTGCAAGTAGCATTCCTGCAGTCGGAGCGAACGTGATTTCGATAGGGGCTGAAGCGACGATCCCCAAGATTTCTTCGCGCCATCGTTCGGCTCGACTTGTTCTCTGCCAGAGCATGCACAGAAGCCTACGCTACGGCAACGCATTGACTTTTCTTCCATCGGAGACTAAGGTTCGTGCAAAGGTTCGGGCCTGCTCGAAATAGATCAACTTTAGGAGATGCTTATGGATGCCAGCTCTCGAGTGCGTTTTCTGCGCGCTGCCTTGGTGCTCGTCGGTCTGATCTTCATTTTCGGCGTCTACCCGTTGATGATGTCGTGGCCCTCAGGATGGCGGTGGCAACCGAACCAGCCCGAATATGAACAAATGATTCTGGGAGTTTACGCGACTCTCGGCGTGTTCCTTCTTCTTGCTGCTCGCAATCCGCTAGAAAATCTGAGCCTAATTTGGTTCACCGTCTGGTCGAGTATCGTCCATGCCGGAATCATGGCGATTCAGGCACTCACGATGCCTGTCGAGCATGGCCATTTGTTCGGCGATATTCCCGCGCTGGTGGTTGTCGCAATTCTACTGGCCGCTCTCACTCCGCGTGGGGCAGAAGCGAGAAAACGCATCGAAGCCGCCTCCGCCTGATGGCACAATCTAGGCCTCCCGGGGCGACCGCCGGTCAGCGCTCCATTCAGCGGCTCTGGGCTTTAGCGCCAAGGCTCAGGCGTCGACGCTCGTGCAACTCGGGTGCACGAAAACCGCTGCTGATCAGACCGGTGCAAACTTCTAAGGTTTTGTTTTTCAGCGCGAATGGACAGGTGAGCGATGGGATTTGAATTTACAGGACAAACTCTAAGTCTCGCTCAATCAATTGCCCTGATGCCATCCCTGACCCTGAAAACAGCCTCGAAGATTTTGAGGCTAAACGGTGCCGAGGCTGTGTGCTTCATTTTTTTTTAACCAATTGCTTGGATAAGAAAGCCGCAAGCCTCGCAACGATTCGATCACAACGGTCAGGCGATGGTGCTAGGATTTATTCGTGAAGGACTGTTCTCGCCGTTTTTTTCCACACTAGCGTCGTTGAGCCCCTTGCGCGGCCCGACTCTCGTTGAGAGAAGGCCTTCCCTATCTAAGAAGAACCGTCGGCTATCCAGGGCAACATGCTTAAGAGGAACAAAATGAGCAACCAAGAACAGCAAGCAGAACTCGTCTCCCCATCGATGCAGGTGACGCAGATTCTGTGGCCAGGAGCAATGGCGGTGCAGGCGATCCATGTGGCAGCCAAATTCGCCCTTGCCGATCTGGTCGCCGGAGGCCCCAAGAGCATTAAGGAACTGGAAGATGCCACACATACGCATGGCCCGTCGCTGGGTCGGCTCTTGCGGGCGCTCACGAGCCTGGGAATCTTCGTTGAGGACGCGACGGGCCGGTATCGACAGACCGCGTTGAGCGACACGCTCCGGACGGATCATCCCGAATCGATCCGACCCTTGGCCATGATGCTGGGCGCACATTTCCTCTGGAAACCGTCCGGAGCGCTCGATGGGGCGGTTCGGACCGGGCAACCGTCGTTCGAACGCGTATACGGCGCCCCATTCTTCGACTACCTGGCTGGACATTCGGAGGATGCTGCTGTCTTCAACGCGGCGATGAGTTCCTCGCCGGACCACCTAGCTGCCATCATCGGCGCGTATGACTTCTCCAGGTTTGAACGAGTCGTCGATGTGGGCGGAGGCCATGGCTTACTCCTTGCCGGAATCCTCTCTGCCAACCCTCGCCTGCGCGGTGTCCTTCACGATCTGCCCGCCGTAGTCGCCGGCGCGTCCGCCCTGCGGCAGGAACCGATAAGCCAGCGGTGCGAAATCATCGGAGGAGATTTCTTTCAGGGAGTTCCCGCAGGAGCAGAGGCGTACCTGTTGAAGGGCATCATCCATGACTGGGACGATGAGGCCGCTTTGAAAATCCTGGGACACTGCCGGCAAGCGATCCGCTCGGATGGTACGCTGTTGCTCGTCGAAGCGGTGTTGATGCCGTCGACTGACCCCAGAACGGCGCTGATGGACATGTTAATGATGGTCTTGACTAGGGGCCGAGAGCGAACCGAATCGGAGTTTCGATCCCTCCTTAAGGAAGCGGGCTTTTCCATGGTGCAGGTGATTTGGACGGCCGGTGCGACCATCATTGAAAGCCGTCCGGTCTAGTGCGGAACCCATTAAACCATAATGACCCAAGCATGTTCTTACCGAAGATCTCGGTAGTAGCCGGGCCAGCCGGAAGTCAGTGAATGATCTCCGGTTTGCCGATCTCCCGGCGATCAAGAGTCAAAATCCAGCCCCAGCAGTGACGACACCTCAGAATCCTCTTTCGTGCATCCAAGGTTCAGGTGAATGGAATCGGCTTTGGAGATTGATCGTCGACGCGGTCGATGCTCTGGCCACAGGTCGTTCGACAGCCACGCATGCAACAGTTCTCATCTTCCCTTTGGGCTATCCGAGAGCTCAAGTCACCGGCCCCAGGGAACCTATGACCAAACGAATGACGTGATCGAGTTAGGCGGCAGCACAACCTTCAGCACTTGAAAACTCAATCTGCAGTGCACATGCTGCTCCGCATCGTTGCTATTTGTAAGTACGAGCACGCGGCTCTTGTCGGGGTTTTCAGCCGCAATGTGAGCAATACCAGGTAAGTCGGCTACGGATGAGAAAACATGGGCTCCTCTGTGAATGAGCTTTGCGTAGTGAGGAAACGCATAATAGTTTCCGCTGTAGGTGAGCTCTTTTGTTTTGGCGTCGATCGAGACAAGTCCTCCGCGTCTCATAGGGCGTGGCGGGTTGGTGAGGTCGGGCCGGCCGTTTTCATCGAGGAGGAGGTTCCAGACGCAAATGCATCTGGCCCAGTTGCGAAGCATGCTGGTGAACGCGCTCGACCATCTGGCCCAGTCGCCTCCATACGCCGGGAAATCGAAATGGTGTGGGCGTTGTTCAGAAGGTTCGAACAGGTGCGCCGGCGGCCCTCCCTCGGTGAAGTATGCGTGTTTGTCGGGGAACATATCATGCACGCGGGTCATTGCGTCCGGAGTTCCTGCGTAGGAGTGCCAAGCCACACCATCGACATACTTGGCGACCTCAGGGTTGCTCAGTTCGTCGACAACGCGGCCCCACAAATTGTAGTTATGGTCGAGAATCCAGATCTTAGAACCCAGCGATGCCTTCTCCAGAGCAGGTCCTAAGTGAAACGCCACGAAAACCATTTCATGCTGCTGGGCCCACAGGGTAGCAGGAAAATGGCCGTCCTGGTCCGTGTCCACCTCATTGTTCACGGTGACGGCCTGCACTTTCACGCCAGCGTCAGCGTACGCCTGAAGAAACTTAACCAAGTACTGCGCGTGGGTCGCAAACCAACGTTCCTGCATACAGCCTCCCAGCATCGACCCACCGCTTTTCATCCATCCCGGAGGGCTCCAGACACTAGAGAACAGGAAAAGATCGGGGTTAATCTCCTGCGCTTCGCGCAGCGTGGGGATAATCCAGGCCCGATCTTGGTCGATGCTGAAGTGCTTTAGCTCCGGATCAGGCTCCGTCGCGTCGTCGTAACTGTACATCTTGGTCGAATAGTCACTGGTTCCAATGCAAGTTCGTCCAACCGAAAGCCGCAGCCCTGAAGGACCATAGAGGTCGGATAAGATCTCATGGCGTGCATCCGGCGGCAGTCGGCTCAAGAGATAGCAGGATGCATCGGTGAAAGCACCTCCAAAGCCGAGGATCTCCTGAAATACCATGCCCGGATCGAGATAGATTGCTAAGGGTGACAGCTCCTGCCCGGTTTCCCATTGCGGCGGCGACTGAACGGGCTGAAATTTCTCAAGAGGGCTCGTCCTCCAGGCGCGCACAATACTGGGAACGGTCTCGGATTCCGTATAAAGCGGCTTTGCATTACTGGTCGCAAAGGCCGCGCTCAGAGATGCAGTCATCTTGAGAAAGTCGCGACGGCTTGTTGTTTGCATCATCCCTCCCTGGCAGGTCACAGCAGCGAGCATCTGCAGAATTCTTACGGAGGTCGCCGGGACGCTTGGTTCGACTCAGCCTTCGTCTGTCCAGTTACCCGATAAAGCCTGCGCCCGCGACAGTTCTTTCGCCTCCGGTGACGGTCGCATATTACATTACTTATGTTCTGCTTAGATCAATCGGGTGGCCTCGTCCGCATCTGCTTCGGCAAGGCTCTGCGTCAGAGGCGCAACAGAATTGGTCTTTCTCAGGAAGCATTTGCCGATCTGTGTGGTTTGGATCGAACCTACCTTGGTGGGATTGAACGAGGGGAGCGCAATGTTGCTCTCGTGAACCTTGAGAAGATTGCGAAGGCGCTCGACCTCTCGCTGTCAGAATTATTCCGCCGTGTCTGAGTTGTTTCACCGTTCCTTGTCTCTCCCAAAAAAGCATGCTCTCAGTTAACGGCCCACAAGTGATGCTGAGTCACCCTTTCAATAAACGGATATTTCTCGAAAGCCCCAAGCCGGGATTCGCAGCTGCGAAGAATCAATCACTTGCAGCGGCGGTCTTGGCGGGGATTCCTGAAAGCCCGGGCCGCGTGGAATAGCTGGAAAGTTCATCTTGCGCAGAGGATAGCGACAACGAAAAGGCCTCCGAAGACCATTCCAGCTAGAAACAACACCTGCAACCATATCAGGTGCCTGGTTGCCCGTTTGT